>Ga0206911_1005_pt1 | contig 58030 bp, 47 predicted proteins | sample Alteio_BWOrgHeat_74_FD_152956 | JGI IMG/M metagenome (GOLD analysis project Ga0206911, IMG submission 152956) | Enriched cells from forest soil in Barre Woods Harvard Forest LTER site, Petersham, Massachusetts, United States -... | ecosystem: Environmental > Terrestrial > Soil > Temperate forest >...
GGCCAAGCCGAACGGCGTAATGGAGCGCATGTGGGGTCTCCTGTGGGCCGCTCCCTACGACGGGCGCAGCTCGACGACTGTTAGACGATAGTATGCGCCTTTTTGTAAGCCGGGGCCAGAGTTGGGGAACGATTGTCGGAAAACGTTCTTTTCTGTGATTCGCGAGGCAAAAGGCCTCTTGCCGGACGCTTTCGCGGGATTTCCTACCAGGTGGAGTAGGAAGAGCCGTCGAGGGCGGTCTCCTGGGAGCCGCTGTGGACGTCGTCGATGCCGGATTCGGTCTGGTCGAGGCTCATGAGAGTGTCCTCCTGGACGGGCATCCAGGTGTCGGAACGCTTGGTGAAGGGGTCGATGGGCATGACTTTGATGTAGCCGGACTGGACGAGGTCGTCGAGGGACTGAGGGGCCTTTTGCTTGTCGACAGTGTAGGAGTCGATGGCCTGACGAAGGACGTGGAGGTCTTCCTTGAGGACAGCTTCGCGGGCGTGCTTGATGTTGCTGGTGTAGGCGGGGATGGCGATGGCGGCGAGCAGACCGATGACGACCATGACGATCATGAGTTCAAGGAGGGTGAAGCCCTGTTCGGAGGAGTTGGAGCGGCTGTGCTTCTGCATGATTGGGGCTACCATGAGCAGCCTCCGGCTGAGAAGTTTCGTGGCAGAGCTTTCAAATAGCCCGCTTCGAGCAGGTCCTGAGCTGAACGAGGCGCTTTGCCTTTGTCCTGGCGGTAGGCTAAGGCCGCAGAGTGAATGACACGGCAGTCTGCCTGCAGAACTGCTTCTTTTGCCACGTGGGCATTGTGGATTTGAAAGGTGATTGCGATTGCCACGATAAGGCCGAGAGCAAGCAGGAGCACAGTGCGTTCGCGGACGGTGAACGGCTCACACAGTTGCGTTGCGCGGATTGTCGAAGAATCTACCATGTGGAGTATTTTGTCCCGTCGAGGGCCGTGCCCTGGCTCTTGGTGTAGACGTCGAAGACGTTTTGGCCGCCGAAGGAGTCGGAGTCGGCGTCGTCCTGGTTGGAGCGAAGGCCCCATTCGGCGGTGCCGGTCATCGGGTCGATGGGAATGCGGCGGAGGAACTTCACTTTCTTGTCCTGAATTTCTACGCCGTTGACGAGAGTTTCGAGGTCAGGAGGGTAGCCGTAGCTGTCGGCTTTGATCTGCATGGCTCCCTTGTCGGCGGCGTCTTTGTAGCGGTCGATAGCGTCGCGGATCTCCCAGAGGTCTCGGCGGAGTTCGCGCTCCTTTTCCCGTTTGACCTGAAAGCGGGCGATTGGGATAGCAGCCGAGGCGAGGATGGCGACGATGGAGACACAGATGATGAGCTCGACGAGAGTGAGACCGGACTCTGGGTTACGGACTGTTTGCGAGGCGCGAGTATGGAGTTGCGTACTCATACTGCTCACTTCACGTGGACTACGGCCTGCGAACCGACGGCCGGAAGATTGGCCTGCGCGCTGTTGAGAGCGCCGACTTTGACGAGGGTGAGGTCGGAGTCTCCGGCCGCAATGGCCTTGAAGGTGAGGGTGCAGAGACTTCCCTGCCCGCTAACTCCGGCGGTATTGGGAGGACGAGTGGTTGAGATGGCGACGAGGCCTTTGTCCTCGCGATGGACGAGCGAAGACAACTGGCCATCACGGCTGAGATATTCGCCAGAGTCGACGTTGACAAGCTGGAGGACAGCCGGATTGAACTGCAGCTGTAGAGGTACAGAGTAGATGTCGCGTCCATTGGCGACCAGAACGGCAACCTGGAAGGTACTGCCGACGGCCTGGTTCGAGCTGGGAGGAACGACAGTGAAGTTGACGGGGTTGCCACCGGTGACGGATGCGGCTGCGGCCTGGGCTGCAGTCTGATTGGCAGTCGGGGTGAGGGGCTGGGCCTGCTGGCTGAGCTGCTGGGCCATGGCGGAGGCGGCGTTGGCTGCGCTTGTGGCCTGGCCGGGGCGGGGTTTGACGGTGGGGTTGATGGCCTCGTTCGCGTCTTCCATGGCTGCGCTGCGGCGGAGCTCGATGGACTGGCTGGTGCCGGTGTCGATGGCGCGGGTGTTAATGCGGGTGAGAACCGATTCGCGGACGATGTGAGGGATCATGATGAAGACGATCTCGGTCTTGTCGTTGATTTTGTCGCGCGAGGTGAAGAAGTACTTGAAGAATGGAATTTCGCCGAGGCCGGGCGTGCCGTTGATGTTCAGCGCGTCGCTCTTGGTGATGATGCCGGCGAGGAGGCTGGGTTCGCCATCCTTGAGGGTGATGACCTGTTCAGAGGTACGCTGACCGATGACGGGCTCCTGAACGCCGCTGATGGTGACGGTGTTGATCTGGGAGAGCACCTCAATCTTCATCTTGAGGGTGATTTCGCGGTCATTGTGGACCGTGGGTGTCATGTCGATATTGACGCCGATGTCGATGTAGGTGAACTGGGTCTGCACGCCGATGCTGGCGACACCGGTGGAGACGCCTGCGTTATAGGAGCCGGTGGCGATAGGGATCTTCGATCCGATCTTCATGGTGGCGCGCTGGCCGTCGGTGGCGCGGATGCTGGGGTTCTGAAGGACGCGGGTGTCGGCGTCGCTGAACAGCGCGTTGACGGTGGCGGGGCCGATGTTCACGAGGACGTTGTTGGCGTTGAGATGTGCGAGCGAGTTGAGGGTCGGCGGGGTGGTCGTGGTGCCGCTGCCGCTTGTCGACGTGCTTCCACTTGTGCTCGTGGTTTGGGTGGCCTGCACGCTGACGCTGGCGGACTGCGGAAGGGTGATGCCGAGATTGTGCTCGACGTTCTTGTTGACTTCGAGGACGGCGACATCGACGACGACTTCGGGACGGGCGCGGTCAAGATCGTTAAGAAGCTTTTGCGCGAGGAGAAGCTGGTCGGGCGTGGCGCGCATGACGATCGCGTTCTGGCTGGGGACGAGATAGATCTTGATGCTTGGGTCGAGGAGGTTGCGAATGGCCACGACGACTTCGTTGGCATCGTTCTGCGCGGCGGCGTTGGTGAGGTAGAAGGTCTGAACAGCCTGCTCGTCGAGATCTGTGCGTTTGGTGCGGGTGTTCTGCGCGACGAAGATGGTGTTGTAAGTGACGGGCTTGTAGAAAGTACCAGCGAGAGTACCGACGATGCGGAGAGCGTCGGACCAACTGACGTTGGTGAGGTCGACGGGGATGCGCTTGGAGGTGTAGTCGGGATCGAAGAGGACGTTGAAGCCGGCTGCTTTGCCGATGGCCTGATAGATGACCTTGACGTCCTCAACCATATGGATGGCGGGGATGGGGTCGTTTGAGATCGGCTTGAGTTCAACCGGGCCGGAGATGGAGCCGATGCTGGCGAGGGTCTCGTTCTGGCGGGACATCTGCTCGGTGGGGCCGGGGGCGGCAGCTTCGGGAGAGTTGGGAGGCGGCTGGAGCTGATCGATCTCCTGCTGGGCGGTCTGGTAGCTGGGATCGACCTGGAGAGCGTGGTTGAACTCGGCGAGGGCGCCGGCGTAGTCGCCGTTCTGGCGGAGGACGCGGCCTCGGTCAACGTGGGCGGCAGCGGCCTGGAAGCGCATGCGGGCGAAGTCGGCTTTGTAGCGGAGGTCGGTGGGTTTGAGGTTGTAGGCGTGTTGATAGTCTTCGAAGGCAGTGTCGAAGTCCTGGTGGGCTTCGGCTGTCTGGCCCATTTTGCTCCAGGATTTGGCGGAATGAGATTGCTGCTTGGTCGTGGGCTGGGGCTGGGGTGTCTGGGCATGCGCCGCGACGGAGCCAAGGACCGCGAGGCAGCACAGAAGCACCAGTGAGCGCGATTGACCGACTAATGCCGAAGATTTTGCGATTGAACTGTACCCGCGACCCATGCTGCTTCCGTTTTCGTCCTTTACATCGTAAAAACTGTGGCTTATGCCGGAGTGCACGCCTGCCGGAAGGATAATCTGAGACAGGACGCTGCCTGTGGGGGCGGTGCCTGCCAGGCTGCTGCGCTCGGGTGAGTATAGCATTCGCGGAACGTTCGACCTCATTCGAAAGGATTGCCTCGTTGGTTCGCGGACGCTGGAGAGCACGGCTCGCGGCTACAGCTTATAGCAGCCTCATGCCGGTATTTGCGCCGGCGATGAAAGTTTATGTTTAGACGTGTGGTTCGAGTGTGGGTGAGAGGCCGATGAGACTAAAGTTGCAGGCGTGTTAAAGTTAAAGGTTCCATGGCTCGTTCCCTTTCCAATCCAACAATCGCTCACCAACCGAAGCCTGCGGTGAAGGAGAAGGAGCGCGACCCGGTGGCGGCGGGCAAGAGAGACGCGGCTTTCAACCGGTCAGCGAGCTTCAATTATTTTCTTTCAGACAAATTTGAGGCCGGGGTTGCGCTGCGGGGGACTGAGGTGAAGTCCATTCGCGAGGGAAAGGCGAACCTGAAGGATGCCTACGGGCTGCTGAAGGACGGGGAATGCTTTTTGCTGAATGCCCATATTGGACCGTTCTCCCATGGAAATGCGATGAACCATGATTCCCTGCGGACTCGTAAGTTGCTGCTGCACAAGAACGAGGTGCGCAAACTTGAAGGCATGACGAGGCAGAAGGGATATACGTTGATTCCGACTCGGCTGTATTTTCGCAATGGCCGCGTGAAGTGTGAGCTGGCGCTGGCAAAGGGCAAACAGGAGTGGGATAAGCGCGCCACGGAACGGAAGCGTGAGGCCGATAACGAGGCCAAGGCTGCGGTTGCTCGGAGTCAGCGGCAATAGTTCTGTGTTAGTTGCAGTTTTTTGAGCAAGGCGATTGGGGGGCAATCGCGCTACGATAGGTGGATGGATACCAAGCTTGTCTTTCAGGAACCTGCCGGGTTTCAGGCTCCAATGCTCGCGGTGTTTGCAGTGGATATTGCGATAGGCAAAGAAGCAGATCCATTGGTCGCACTGCTGACGACGTCGGATGCAGTGAGCGATGCTGCGGCGAAAGTTCTGACGACGGGTGAGTTCAAGGCGACATTGGGAGAGACTTTGTTGCTGCACAGTCCGAGTGGGTTGAAGGCGGAGCGGTTGTTGCTGGTGGGGTTGGGTAAGGCTAAGGGCTTGTCAGTCGACGAGGTGAGGAAGGGTGCCGGCGCGGCGGTGCGTGCGGCCAAGCCGATCGGCGTGCGGGAGATGGCGATTGCGTTTCCGGAGGATCATGCGCTGTCGGATGAACACCTGGAGTCGCTGCCGTGCGAGTTGCTGTCGCGGGCGCTGGTGGAAGGAGCGGAGCTGGCGGAGTTGGATTGGGATACGTATCGCAGCGATCGCAAAGACCGGTCGGTGCGGACGTTGACCGTCGTAACGCAAGAAGCAGAGAAATCGACACGGGAAGAGATTCAGGAAGGATTTGACGAAGGGCTGATTGTTGCGGCAGCGCAGAATTTTACACGGTCGCTGGTGAATGAGCCGGGCAATGTGCTGACGCCGACGGAGCTGGGTAAACGCGCGGCGGCGATGTGCGCGGAGGTGGGACTGCAGTGCGAGGTGTACTCGACGGCGAAGCTGCATGAGTTGAAGATGGGGGCGTTCTGGGCGGTGGCGCAGGGGTCTGAGGAGCCGCCGGCGCTGATTGTGATGACGTATGAGCCGCAGTTGGGGAAGGGACAGGCGAAAGATGGGCCGGTGATGGGGCTGGTGGGGAAAGGGATTACGTTCGATACGGGCGGTATCTCGATCAAACCTGCGGACGGCATGGAGAAGATGAAGTACGACATGGCGGGGGCCGCCGCGATGATTGGCGCGATGCGGGCGATTGCGCAGCTGAAGCCGAAGGTCAAGGTGATTGGGATCGTGTGCTCGGCGGAGAATATGCCGGATGGGAAGGCGTTCAAGCCGGGGGATGTTGTGACGGCGATGTCGGGTAAGACGATTGAGGTGGTCAATACCGACGCGGAAGGCCGGCTGGTGCTGGCCGATGGGTTGCACTATGCGAAGACGCTCGGGTGCACGCATCTGATCAATGCGGCGACGCTGACTGGAGCTTGTGTTGTTGCACTGGGGATTTTGAATGCCGGGTTGTTCTCGAACGATGAGGTGACCTGGGAGAAGTTTCAGGCCGCGACGAAGATTTCAGGGGAGAAGTTCTGGCGGCTTCCCTGCACCGATGACTACAAGGAACAGATCAAGAGCCAGATTGCGGACATGATGAATACGGGTAAGAATCGCTGGGGCGGGGCGATCTCAGCGGCGATGTTCTTGAAGGAGTTTGTGGGGGGAGACTCCTTGGATCCACCTGGATATTGCCGGGTGCGCGTGGAACGATGAGAACAAGCCTTGGATTGCAAATGGGCCTAGTGGGATTGCGGTGCGGTCGATTCTGGAGTGGGTGCGAGGGTATTCGGCTTAGAGCTGTGCCGCGTGCGGAAGGGGCTTGACGCGGATTCACACAGATGACACGGATAAAAGCGCATGAGTGGCCGCTGTTGAGTTGCGTTATCTTTATGTGAATCGGAATGTAGGTGCGGAGGCCCTGGATGAACAGTTCTCTTGCGAATGCCCGTATCGGGTTGGCGGTTGGTGTGCTGGCTGCTGCCGGTCTGATCTTCAGTTCCACGGATTTGGTTGGCCAAAGTACTGGAGCCAGCGCGGCCACGTCATCGCCGTCCGCGAAGAATGACACAAAACAGATTGACGCATCGTCCGGTGTTGAGATTCTCACGGACACACAAGGGGTCGACTTCGGGCCGTACGTCAAGAAGGTGCTGGGAATGATCAAGAAAAACTGGCTTCCCTTAATTCCTGAAGAGGCTCGGCCACCAGCCAATATGCAGGGGGAGACTCAGATTCGCTTCTCAATCCTTCCGGATGGAAAGATCAGCGCAATGCACTTGGATGGCAGCTCTCAACATATCAACATTGATCGCGCAGCATGGGGAGCCATTACAGCTGTTGGGCAGTTCCCTCCCCTGCCGACTGAGTTCAAAGGTCCGCACCTTGAACTTCGTATTGACTTTCTTACAAACCGTCCCTTACCTGCGTCTGCCATTCCTCCGCCTGCGATTCATTAGTTGTTAACGAACTCAATCACATAACGGGTGGGACTTCGATGCCCAGGTAGCCTAGGGCGCGGGTCATTTCGCGTTGCGCTATGGCTGCGGTGGCGAGGAGAAGGGTTTTGCGGGTGGGGTCGGGTTCGTTGAGGACGTGATGGCGGTGGTAAAAGTTGTTGAACTGCTGGGCTAGCTGGAAGGCGTATTTGGCGAGATACGCGGGCTCGGCGGTGGCGATGCATTGCTCGATCAGGAGAGTGAGTTTGGAGGCGAGGAGCCAGGTCTCCCAGAGGCTGCTTCCCTCTTCGGTGTCGAGCAGGTTCGAGAGGTCGAGGGTGGCGATGGCGGCCAGGGATTCGGCTTCGGTGGTGTTGGCCTTGCGGAAGATGTTGGCGGCGCGGACGATGGCGTACTGGACGTAGGGGCCGGTTTCTCCTTCGAAGCTGAGGGCGTCTTTGAAGTCGAAGGCGATGATCGTGTTGCGGGTGAAGCGGAGCATGAAGTAGCGGAGTGCGCCGACGGCGATCTGGGTGGCGATGGTGAGGCGTTCGGCTGGCTCGATCTCGGGGTGGCGGGTGTCTACTTCGGATTTTGCGGCGGCGATGAGTTGGTCGAGGAGGTCGTCGGCTTTGACGCCGAAGCCTTTGCGGCCGCTGACTTCGATGTAGGACTTTTTCTGGTCCTCTTCGCTGATGTTGTAGCCGAGTTCCATGGCACAGCGCGGCGTGAGGGCAACCATCTCATAGGAGAAGTGGGTGTAGTTGTCGGCGGCTTCGGTGTAGCCCATGCCGCGGAGGGCGGCGATGACGTTGTTCTGCGGGTCGTTCTGGCGCGAGTCGATGACGTTGTAGATGTGGTCGGCGTGGCCGAAGAAAGGGTGCGGGGTTTCGCCGTGAGCAGTGGAGATCCAGCAGCAGTGAGTTGCGTACTCTTTGAATTTTGCGTAGCCGAAATCTTTGCCGGGGAGAAGGCCGAACTTCCAGAGGTGATAGGCGATGTCCTTGCCAACGTAGGTGACAGTGCCGTTGGAGCGGACGATGACTTTGGCGTCTTCGTCGGGCTGGTCTGGATCGGTTCCTTCGTGCGCGATGATGGCTTCCGTTCCAGCTCGGCGCATGACGTAGCAGCCTTTGTTTTTGCCGGCGGTCTCGAGGTAGAGGACTCCCTTTTCGAGCATCAGGGTACGGGCTGCGTCCCAGAAGTGGAGGGTGAGGATCTCGCTCTCGCGCGGGAGGAAGTCGTACTCGATGTTGAGGCGCTGCATGGTTTCGAGATGGCGGCGGAGAACGGCGGTGGAGATGAGGTCGGCGATCTCGGCGGTGTCGTTGTTGCCGATTTCGAGGGCGTGGAGAGTGTCGAGACGGATCTGTTTTCGGGCGGCGATGTGGTCGGGGTCGGCAGTGTACCACTGGGAGACGCGGGCGTAGAGATCCCAGCAGTAGAAGTCGATGCGCTGGTTGGTCTCGAGGAGTTCGGTGAGGAGTTCGCGGGTGCTGGAGAGGGTTTTGCCTTCGAGGTAGACGAGGCCGACGACGACGTCAGCTACCTGGACGCCGGTGTTGTCGATATAGTTCTGCACGCCGACTTCGTAGCCGCGCTTGTAGTTGTCGGGGCGGAGGAGGCGCTGGAAGGTGTCGCCGAGAATGGCGTTGCGGAGGTGGCCGATGTGGGCAGCTTTGTTGGGATTGATGCTGGTGTGCTCGACGAGACGGAAGCCGGGGCCACCAATTTCGGCGTGCTGGTCGGCCGCGATGCGACGAACGGCAGCAGTGCGGTTGAGGCGGATGTTGAGATAGCCCGCGCCGGCGACTTCGACGCTGGTGACGCCCTCTGGGAGTTGCGTCGAGAGTTCGGCGGCTAATTCGGCTGCGATGGCGCGCGGGGCTTTGCGGAGGCGCTTCGCTAGTTCGAAGGCTACTGGGAGCGCGAGTTCGCCGAGGGCGATGCTCGGCGGCTGCTCGACGACTAGATTCGTCAGCGTGATGTCGTACTTGGCTAGGAGGACGGCCTGGATGCGAGCCAACAAGGATTGCTGGATTGTGCGATACATGCTTTGGGATTCACCGGGGGTGGATTGATTTCAGTTTAGCAGCGTGTGTCCTGCCGGACGGGCCCACTGCGCGTGGAGCGGCCACTTCGTGGCGGGTGTACCGGCCTTGACGAGGTTGATGGCTTGGGGCCTCGCGTTGCTCGGCGCGAGACGGTGCTATGGGAGTTCGGTGGGGAGTTCTTCGATTTCAACGAAGAGCGGACGGGTGTTGTGGATACGGATACGATGTGCGAGGAAGATGATGCCGCCGGCGCCGGTGACAGAGATGAGCATCCACGCGTGGATGGCGAGGCCGAAGACTGCGGCCTGAGGCATCGAGGCTCCGTGTGCGACCAGCGAGGTCTTGACGGCTAGTTCGAAGGGGCCGATGGCTCCAGGCGAGCTGGGGATCAGGTAGGAGAGGTTGGCGAAGGACACAGCGAGCCAGGGGCCGATGCGATCGACAGGCAGGCCGAGGAGAAAGATTGCCGAGGCGTAGATCATACCCTCGCAGGTCCAGATGATGACGGTCTGGAGGAGGAGAAGGAGCGAGCCTGAGATGCCGAGGCGGCCAGTCGCGTCGAGAGCCAGGGTGATCCAGTGCTCAACTTTGGCGAGCTTGGGATTTTCCGGAAGGCGGGTGAAGAGGCGCTGGATGGGTGCCTGGAGGCTGCGGGCTCCAACGAGGAGGATGAGGAGGCCAATGGCGGAGATGGCGAGAGAGACGTTCGCAATGAGGCGCAGACGCGGCGTGGCGACGCGGCCGACGGTGGAGACGAACATAAGGACGAGAACGAAGATATCGAGGAGTTTTTCGAGGATGACGGTGCTGAGAATGGTGGAGGGTGAGGCGCCGAGGTCGTCGGCGTAGGTGAAGACGCGCATGATGTCGCCGATGCGCAAGGGGAGGATGTTGTTGGCAGCGAGCGAGGTCATGAGGACGCGGGCACAGACGAGGAAGTGAGCGCGGAGAGAACGAGTGCCGCGGGGCATCATCTGGGTCCAGCGAACGCATCGGAGGAGGTAGCTGGCGAAGGTAAAGCCGAGGATACCGAGGATCCATACGGGATGCGTGAAGCGGAGGGCGAGGATCTGGTCGAAGGAGATTCCGCGGAAGGTGTACCAGAGGAAGAAGGCGCTGACGAGCAGGCCGGGGATGGTCTTGTACAGATTGCGGCGGGTGCTGCCGGTTGTGGTGGTGACGCTCATGCGGACACCCGGGTCGACCAGGAAATGTGGGGGCGGATGGAGGAGACTAGCTGGCCGGTGAAGAGAGAAACCATCACCTTCGATTGTAACTTCCGGATCTGGATTAATATCGGGTGTGAGAGAGAATGAAAGGGCTGCACTGGAGTGTAGTCACCATCTTGCGGCGGGAGCAATAGGTATTTGGCCACTTCAGTAGCAACACCAATCTCCGCGGAAAGACTCGGACGGGAGGGGTACCGGCGGGAGCGGAGTTTTGCGGCTTTACTGGTCACGGCTCTGACGTTTTTTGCTCTGCTGGTCCATGGCTACCATCCGTATGCCGAAGATGGCGGAGTGTATCTGCCGGAGATTAAGCGACTGCTGGATCCGGGGCTGTATCCGCAGGGGGCGGAGTTTGTGGTGGGCCATCTGCGGTACTCGGTATTTGCGCAGACGATGGCGAGGTTAGTGCGTCAGTCGCATTTGAGTGTGGATGCAGGGATGCTGCTGGTACATCTGGCGACATTTTGGATGACGCTGTTTGCAGCGTGGCTGCTGGCGGCGCGGTGCTTTGCTTCGCGCGAGGCGAGAGGGGGCGCGGTTGCGTTGCTGGCGGTGTGGATGACGCTGCCGATTGCGGGGACGTCGCTGATGCTGATGGATCCGTATGTGACGGCGCGGAGTGTGTCGACGCCGCTTGTGTTGCTGGCGCTGGTAGGGGCGCTGGAATTTCTGTTGCCGCAGTTTGAGCTTGACGATGAGCCGGGGTGGCGCGGGTTGGTGCTGTGTTGCGCGGCGCTGGCGGGGGCGGCGATGATGCATCCGCTGATGGCTGGTTATGGATTGGCGTCGGTGTTGCTGCTGGGGGCGGCGTTGTCGGCGAGCAGAATGGTGCGGGTACGGGGTACGGTGGGGTTGGGGTTGACTGCGGTGGCTATGGCAGCGGGATTGCAACTGGCTGCGCCGCCGGAGAGCGCGGTCTACCAGAGAGTTTTGCTGACCCGGGACTATTGGTTTTTGAGTCAGTGGCATTGGTATGAGTTGATTGGATTGGCGGCTCCTCTGTTGATTCTGTCGGTGGTTGCGGTGGGACCGCGACGAATGGGCGATGCGGCGCGGGTGGGATTGGCGCGCATGGCGGTCGCGGTGGGTGGGACTGCCGTCGTGGTGGCGATATTGTTTGCGCGGATGGGAATGACGACGCACCTGGTGGCGCGGATGCAGCCGCTGCGAGTCTTTCAACTGGTGTACGTGGTGATGACGCTGGTGCTGGGAGGGGCGCTGGCGGAGCGGGTGTTGCAGCGGCGGGCAGTGCGGTGGGTCGCGGCGTTTGCAGTGCTGGCGGGGGTGATGGTGGTGGTGGAGCGGAGGACATTTCCGGCTTCGCGGCATTTGGAGTTGCCTGTTGCGGACAGCTTGGGGATAAATGGAAATCAGTGGGAGGAGGCTTTTGGGTGGATCAGCCGAAATACGCCGAGGGACGCGGTGTTTGCGATGGATACACAGTACATCACGAAGGCGGGAGAAGATGCTCAGGGGTTTCGCGCGATTGCGGAGCGAAGTGTGCTGCCGGATTTTTCAAAGGATGGCGGCGTGGTGACGAATAATGCTGAGGCTGCGGCGGCGTGGCTGGTCGGGCAGATTGCCCAGGCAAGGTTGAATGCAGAGCCGGATGCTCGGCGGATAGCCGTGTTGAGGCCGCTTGGAGTGACTTGGGTGGTGCTGGAACGGGACGCGGTGACGGGGTTTGCGTGTGTGTATGCGAACGATGCCGTGAAGGTGTGCCGCCTGCCCTGAGTTGCGGGACAGGCGGCGTTGGTATTAGTTCTTTGTTGGACTCGCGGTGGCGGTTGTGGCGGCGGAGGTGAGAACGACGGGCTCCTGATCTTTGTTCTCCATCTTCGAATAGAAGCTGCGGAATTTGGGGTATTCGGCCGGAGGAAAGATAATTTCGCCGAGGGCGTAGTTTCGCCGGACGGTAAAGCTGTTGGGAGTGGTCTCGGTTGTGAGACTGTAGAGGGCTGCCTTCTCGTAGGTTGAGTTTTCCTTGGCGGGGAACGATTCGAGCGTGAGAGTGGCTGGAAACTTAACCCGAACGGCGTCCTGAACCATGCGGCCATACTCGAAATAAACGGGAATTTCGCGTTTTTCGTGGGGGAAGGCGGGCTTGGCATTGGCGACGAAGATGTCACCAGGAAGAATGATGCGCTTGCCGGTGGAAGAGCCCATCCCTCCCTTGACCTCTAGATTGACGACAAGGGGTTGCTCGTACTCTTCGAGCTTGTTGATGGAAGCGACTTTCACTTCGACTCCGGGAGGCATGAGATTTTCGACGCTGGTGCGGAGCTCACGCTCCAGACTTGCGGAGTCGCCCTGCAGCGCGCGTTGCCTCCAGTGCAGACCGGGAATGCCGGTGTAGGTCATGGTGATTGTGCCTGAGAGGGCGCCCTGAGGGTCGATGGTTAGATCGGCGACTCGCTGAGTTCGTGCGAAGGTGTAAGGCTCGGCCGGAGCGTGGACGTAGTCAGTGCCGCCGTCGATCTGACGAATGCCATCTGCCATAGTGTGTTTCCAGTCGAGATGCTGGTAGGGGCAATAACGGGAGCCGGGATCGAAGTACTGCTCTTTGCCGTCGACGTTGACGATGGCAATGAGGTCGTCAATCTGGTTGAAGGAGAGATATCCCTTGATGAACAGGCTGCGCTCTCGGCTGGTGACACCGGCGATGTACGCCTTCATGCCGGCGGCCCGGGCCATCGCGACGAAGAGTTGGGTGATCTGATCGTCGCTGCCGCGTTTGCGCGTCCAGACGTCGTCGGCGGATTGGACTTCTTTGAAGCCTTGTGCCTTCTCTTCCGCGCCGGAGTGTTGCCGGGTGAATCTTGTATTTTCAAGCTTCATGACAGCGGCGTAGACTTTGCGGAGCTTCTGATCCTGAGTGTCGGTGGGGAGAGTGATGTCGTTGACCGCTGCTTTTACGACAGGCCCGGGCCCGATGAATTTGTCCCATCCCTTCGATTGGAATTTACCTTCGTTCTTCCAGAAGTCGTCGCCTGACCGATAGGCGGAGTAATAGAACTGGACGCGATAGGTGAGGCTGTTGATGGGAGGCATGAAGTCTTCTTCGGGGGCGGGAGGGATGTCGTGCACATCGAGTTCGAATGTGGATTGGCCGTCGGCGCCTGGGAGTTTGGACTGCGTGACTTCCGCGCCGGCGGGCAGGATGGGCATCCATGCAATCGCAGTGCTGGCGGCGCCGCGCGAGTTGGTGACGATATGGTCACCGACGTCAATGTGTTTCCAGAGATAGTGGCCCTTGCGCATCCATAGATTGGACTGAACGTACCAGTCGGGAGACTGCAGATACCTGTCGTCCCATTGCAGGCGGTAGCGGTATTCGATGATACTGCCGACTTCGACGTCGGGCATCGTAAAGACCTTGGCCATTACCTTAATGCCTTGCGTCTTCTCGATGAGCTTTTCGTATGGCTTTCCGGTGAAGGGGATGACAGTGCCGTCGGGATGGATGGTTCTGCCCTGGATGCCTTCGACGTTGTAACCTTCTCCGTCGTGACCGCGGGCAAAGCTCAGTTCGACGTTGCTGAACTCCTTGCCTCCTTCGGTGAGCACCTTAAGCCGGGTGTAGATGGTGAACATGTGCAGCTTGTCGTCGGTGGTCTCTTCGCGGAAGAGGTAGACGGCGCGGGCTCCGGGGACCTGGGGTTGGGAGGTCATGGAGAGTTCTTCAGGGGTAGGCGTGGTCCACTTGTCCTGCGCGAGCGCGGATGCAGTGGAGAGAGAGATCAAGGCAGAGAAAAGAGAAAGGCGGAAGAGACTGCGGCCTGAGGTGTTCATGATTTTGCTTGCTTCCTTTACTGTTTGCTAGGCAGCGTGGTGCGTGGGACGTTGATCTTTTTTGTGGATTTGGCGGCTATTGTTTTTTGAGGACTGCGCTGCGCTGCTCGTCGGCTGCGATGATGCCGGCGAGCTTCTGAAGATCGGGATATTTATCCGCGGGCAGAGTGACTTCGCGGACGGTGTAAGTGCGCGTGTAGTGGAGGATGTTGTCCTTGACGCTACTGGTGCTCTCGTATGAGGCAAAGCCGAGATCTAACTTTATGGGGTCGGGGATTTCGTCGACTGCGTAGCCGGGAGGGAGTTGGATGGAGTAGTCGTCCTGTTCGAGCATGGTCTGGTCGAGATTGACGGGGACGTCGTTGCGCTTCTTGTGATCGATGTAGAGGTCTTCGCTGCCGAGAACGCGTGGACGAACCATGAGCAGAGGGCCCATCGGCTTGCCGAAGCGGTCGGCAGAGATGGAGTAGGAGGTAGTGAAGTCCTTGTTCAGCGCTTCGGCGTTTTGCACTTTGAAGTCAGAGACGGTGAAGTTGGTGAAGTCCTGTCCGAGGACGCGGTCGAGGAATTGGGTTTGCTCTTTGGCGTCGCCGGTGAGGTAGAGGTCGCGGCGGTGTTCCGAGACATCGCCGAATCGCTTCTCGGTGACAGCGCCCTTGAGGGAACCATCGGGCTGCAGCTCGAAGCTTGCCGTGCGGCGGATGGAGTTGAGTTCAGGTGAGAGGACCGGGAACTGGATGAGCTGACTCTCGGAGCCTTCAATCAGGACGCCGTAGCCTCCCTGGAGGTTGTGTTCGAGCTGACCGAAGGCGGTCTTCTCCCAGGTGGGATCGAAGATGAGATATCGACGGCCTGTCTTGGTCGTGATGACGCTGCGGAGCTTCGACGAGGTGTAGCCTTTGGGGATTTCGATGGCGGCAATCATGTGGTTGCCGACGATAGATGGTGCATCGGGATCGACGACTCCTCGACGAGAATCGACCATGACAAGAGTTCCGTGCACGCCGACTGTGGAGAGCATGGCAGAGAGCAGCGTGGCTTTGTCTTTGCAGTCGCCGTAGCGGTTGCGGAAGATATCTCCGGCGTAGTGGGGTTGATGACCGCCGATGCCGAGTTCGACGACGAAGTAGCGGACCTGTTTTTGAACGAACTCGGCGATGGCCTCGGTCTTGTCGTAGAAATCGGTCTTGTCGCCAGCGAGTTCTTTGGCTTTGGCGGCGATCTCCGGGGTGGCGGCGAGGCGGTCCTTGGAAAGATTCTGATACCACTCGCCGATGCTCTGCCAACTACCTTCGGTCGCTGCCGTGATGCCGGGGCCGGCGTAGTGGACGGTCATGCGGCCGGCGAGTGCGAGCTCCGACGGACGCAGGACAACATGGTCAAGGTCGATGGCTGGGACTTGCTTCATCTCCCAACGCCAGCGCTGGTGTTCGAGATCGACGGCGGGCAGTTCCTTGCTGTGAGCCCAGACAGTGCCGTGCGTGAAGCCGGGGGGAAGCTCGAGCGTGAAGCTCTGGTTAAGGCGGGGAATGTCATCCTGGAAGAACCAGGTCTTCTCGGTGAGGTAGGGATGGCTACGCTGTTCGCATTCGTAGGCGACGATGCCACCGGGGTCGCGACCGGGAGGGCTTGCCACTCTGACCTTTAGATCCACGAAGAAATTACCCTGCCCTGGATAACCTAATTCGGTCATCTCATTGTCCTTGACGGCGTACTCGTGGCCGTCGGGACCGATGCTCCAGACGTGCATGGAGATAATCTTGGCGTCCTTGTCGAAGGGGACGCCGACGATGCCTTCTTCCCTACCCTGGGGGCGAAGGATCTTGATGACCTTGCGCTGGTGTTCTACAGCGCTGCCGTCAGGGGCGACGGTGTAGGTGATGTCGTCGAGCAGGACGACTGCGTTGGTTTCGTTGGAGTATTGGGGGAGTTTTTGCTGCGCGGCGGTGCGAACCCAGTCTGGAACGCTATCAGGCTTGGAGGCGAGGGCCGGGGCTGCGGCGAGGCTGGCTAGGACAACCAAGGCTAATGAGTACATGAAGGGTCTGCGTTGATGCTCTGCTTGCGGTACGGCTCGTTCTGTCATTGGGCCTTTGATACACTCCCCCGTTTAATCGCTGAGCGAATAAAGCCTGGGCCGGGAAACGAGGAGGTGTCCCGCCATTTATACGTATGGGAGAACCGGAAATCAAGAAATTCAAATGGCGGGCGATCCCCCGTTCGGGTGATCAGTTGTGTACGGGTGATGAACCTCTCCCGGCGCATCTAGCCGTTGCCCTGAAGGCGGGCGCGTGCCCTGTGGCGGAGAGAGGTGCGAATGACGATGGCGAGCAGGAAGCAGAAGCCGAGGGTGGATATCGCCATCAGCCATTGGTAGTCCGAGAAGAGCATCGTGAGCCAGGCCCAGGGCGAGAGCGAACCGACGCGGTAGACGTCGTTGCCGATGCGGTAGGAGGTGAAGCGTGAGCCGTTGAGGACGCTGACGGACTGTGAGATGTCGGACGACTGCGAGCTGGTAAGGAAGGCGGAGAGGAAATCCGGGACGACAGTCTTGTCGCGCAGGGCGATGACGACGACGGAACGCTTTGATCGGGTGGGCCACTCGATGCCTTCGATGAGTGCGTCGGGCAGACCGCCGGCGGTTTCAAGCTGTCCGGAGCGGACCCGGTCGGAGCTGCGGACTTTCCACCAGGCGTGCTGGAGTTGGGCGAAGAAGCCCTGTGTGTCCTGAATGTGGAGGCCGCTGCCGTCGATACCGACGGGAAGCGAGGAGTTGAGCCGGGCGATGGCAGCCTGGTCGTCGACGGTGCCGAGGACGAGATAGTCTTTGTGGCCGTCGGCGTTCATGCCGGAGGGGTCGGTGACGGAGACGTTGAGAACGGGGTAGCCGGTCTGTGCGCCAAAGTGTCCCATGAGAGTGAGGTACATCTCGATCTCTTCGGGGGTGGCGGCTTCGGGGAGCACAACTGCGGTTTCGGCCAGGTCGGCGAGGCGGGTGAATGGGTAGCCGGCGTTGGCGAAGATCTGGAGATTGGGCAGCGTGGCCCAGTGAGAGATGCCCTGAATGTCGAGGTAGGAGTCTTTGAGGATGGCGCCGGTGAGGTCGTCGGGCGCGGCGGCTGATTGAGCGGCGTGGAAGAGGAAGCGGGTTGATAGAGAGTTTTCGAAGGGGCGCAGCTGTGAGACCGGCAGGGGCACGATGGCGTCGAGCTGCGAGGATGGTTTGTCGGTGTGGGGTAGAGGGACGGAGCTAACGTATGCGTCGTTGAGCGAGACTTGTAGGGAGCTGCCATTGGCGAGGGGTGCGGCGTTGTAACGGTAGTTCAGATGGAGGCTCAGGTTTTGACGGGTGCCGAAGTAGAGATCGGGCGGGAGGCGCAGAGAGATTGGCGATGAGTTGTTCGGTTGTATGTCGCCGAAGCGATTGATGGTGCTGGTGCTGAGCCAGCGGGGTGCGTCGTCAGGTACGCGGACGGGGGGCTTGATGGACTGGACACTCACGGTTGCTCCCTGCATGAGGTCGTGCTGCATGCAGAAGGCGATGGCGGCGTTGAGGAGATCGTCGGCTGAGCTGCCGGTGAGGACGAGGACCTTGGCGAAAGGATCGGACGGGTTGGTCCGCATGGCGATGGTGGGGCCGGAGACGGAGGTCATCTCGAGCGAGGTCGAGAGCGCGGTGCCGGTTTCGCCGATGACGATTGCGTTGCCGGTGGGAATGGTGCCGATGGAGACGGGAAAGCGTACGGGACGCGCGTCGGTGAAGATACCGAACCAGGAGGCGAGGATGCCGGCAGCCTCGAGGGCCTGGGGAGAAGGGCGCGTCGCGAAGACGATGGGGACTGTGGGGTGGAGATCAGAGATGGCGTCGTAGAAGGGCTCGGGCAGCATCCTGAGGTCGTCCTGCTGCTGGATGTAGAAGCCGGTGAGTTCAATCGTGGAGGAGTTGTCGATCTGGCTCCAGAGCGCGGAGGTTGAGAGGCCTTCGGACTTTTCGGGGGGCGTGCCGACAAACTCGATGGTGAGTTCGTTGCTTCGCGAGAGCAATTCTGTGGGAATCGTGATTGAGGTCACGCGCTGGCCGTTGTTTTGATTTTTTGCGAGGTTGGCCATCCATGAGGGTACAGGCGGTGCGAGGGCAGGAACAGAGGCGAAGAGTTTCCCGTTCAGGATCAGGTTGAAGTGGCTGAGAGCGGGGTTGAGGTCGGGGGAGAACTGGTAGTGCAACTTGATGGTGGCGGTATTGATGACCTGCGTGTGTGGCGGCGTGAAGCGGAGGGTGCGGCTGGTGTCTGCGCCGCGGAGAAGGGTTGCGGAGGGTGCGCCGAGCTTTGAGAAGGTGAAGGTGTTGGAGTAGGCGCCGGGGTCGGGTGCGGGCTGCGACCAGGAGTAGGTTTGCCCGTATGTCTGGGCTGGAGATGTGCCGGAGGTTTGCGGGTAGGTCTGGGCTGTGAGGTGGCTGGAGACACAGAACGCAATCAACAACACGAGGGGCGCGATGCTGGTGGCAAGTCTTCCGGGGGGAGGAGTTTTCTTTGCTCCGGTCCACTCCCGGAGTGCCTTGCCGAGTCCATGAAATGCGAGCTTGATGATGCGGGCGAGGCTGGTGAGAGGCTTGTCGGCTTCGCGTGCTTCGCCCCAGCCGAGCCAGTTGTCGGCCCTTGAGTAGAGGACCATGGTGAGGGCTTCTTCTTCCTGAAGTGTCAGGGGGTCGAACTGCGCGCGGAGTTCGCTGCCGCTGACCGAGACCAGGGTGGCGGGCAGGGTGGCGTTGCCGTCGAGCACGGGCAGGGTAAGTTTGACGACGTCACCGGGGGATGCGGTGAAGTCTCGCTCCATGTGAATCATGAGGCCGCCGCTGGAGACGTCGGTGGTGACACCGGGGACAACGGTTCCATTGGGGAGATGCACGTCGGCGGGTATGGACATTGCGATGCGGACGGTTTGACGGCGCTGGCGGCTCTCCCATGCAACTGAGGTAGCGACGCCGAGAATGATGAGGTTGAAACACGCCCAGACGAGGTTCATTACGATGGTGCCGACGTGATGGCCGTCGTACATGGTCGCGGGAATGTTGAGGGGCCACTTCGCGGCGGCTCCGGGAAGTTGAACGAAGCGAGGGATGGCGCAGAGGACCCCGAAAAGATTCAGGGCGATCAGGAGAAGGAATGGACGTGCGAGATGACGGTCGAAGAATCTGCGGTTCACGACTCCGCCTTTGGCCGTGACGTGGAAGCGTCCGAGCTTTGGGTTGATGAGGGCGAGGATGGTGGGCAGAAGGATGTATGGTGCGAGGACAGTCTCGTAGATGTCGTTCCAGAAAGAGTGGCGGTGCTGGCCTTGAATGCGCGAGTTCGCGATGTTCGAGAGTACTAGGTGCGGAAATGCGTAGGCGAGGATGGCGGCCCAGTAGCCGGGAATGTTGACGTGGCCGAAGATGAGATAGATCAGCGGCGCCGTGAGAAAGATCAGGCGTGGGAGAGCGTATAGAAAATGAGTCATTGCGTTGAAATAGCATAACCGCTGTGCGGGGCTAAGACCGCGAGCAAAGAGCGGATTATCTGTGCGCATGATCTGGATCATGCCGCGTGCCCAGCGAATGCGCTGCTTGACGTGTCCGCTGAGACGTTCGGTGGCGAGGCCGGCGGCCTGGGGAATATTGATGTAGGCGGTGTTCCAGCCGTTCATCTGCATGCGGAGCGAGGTGTGGGCATCTTCGGTGACAGTCTCGACGGCCATGCCACCGATCTCGTCGAGTGCGGAACGGCGGAGCACAGCGCAGGAGCCGCAGAAGAAGGTGGCGTTCCAGAAATCGTTGCCGTCCTGAACGACACCGTAAAAGAGCTCGCCCTCGTTGGGGATCTTGCGGAACTGGTCGAGATTGCGCTCGAAGGGATCGGGCGAATAGAAGTGATGGGGCGTCTGGAGCATGGCCAGCTTGCTGTCGCGCAGAAACCAACCGAGCGTGATCTGCATAAAGCTGCGGGTGGGGACGTGGTCACAGTCGAAGATGGCGACGTAGGGTGAGTCGAGACGGCTGAGCGCAGAGTTGATGTTGCCGGCCTTCGCGTGTTCGTTGTCGTCGCGCGTCATGTAGCCGATGCCGGCTTCTTCGGCAAACCTGCGGAACTCGTCGCGCCGGCCGTCGTCGAGGATGTAGACGTGGAGCCGGTCGGAGGGCCAGTCGATATTCATTGCGGCAAGAGCGGTGTGTTTCACAACGCTGAGCGGCTCGTTGTAGGTGGGGATGAGCAGATCGACCGCAGGCCAGAGGTCGGTGTCGTCGGGTAGCGGGACGGGCGTTCGGCGCAATGGCCAGAGCGTCTGCATGAAGCCGAGAAAGAGGATGAGGAAGGCGTAGGTTTCTGCGAAGAGGAGGAGCAAGATGAAGAAGCCGTCGAGCAGGGTCCATAGGGAACCGGGGTCGAGGAAGAGACTGGTGACGGACGCGTATCTCCAGTACGCGTAACGGAAGGTCGAAAACATGGAGGCCAGGATGAGCGTGAGAGTGACGAGGTAAGAGCTCGAGCTGCGGTCCAGCCAGATGATTAGCGCGATGGTGAGGATGCCGAGCACGGTCTGCTGCGGCCAGGTGAGTTCGAGGATGCCGGTGAAACCGAGCAGGAATATCCCAGTGAAGAGAATGAGAATCCGGATGAGTTTGAGGAGGGGGTTGTCAGTTGACTCAATTTGACTGAAGAGGGGCAACCCCGTCATCGTTCACTCCACCGCACGTTGCGGAAGCCTGCGGTGGCCGGTGCGGCGACCGTGCGGAGCCACGTCGCTAGGTTGAGATAGTCCTCAGCGACGGGAGCATCCGGGGCGTAGTCGACTACGGTCATGCCCTCGGCGAGTGCTTCGCTGACGGAAGGAGCGCGGCGGATTACGAAGGGCAGCAAACGGTCTCCGAGCTGGCGGCGCATGACCTCGCGAACATCGAGATGCAGTGGAAGCGAGGTGTCGAACTGGTTGAGCACGTAGAAAGGCATGAGCGGGCGGCCGTCGCCGTCGTTGACGTCGTGGAAGAACTTCTCGACGGTCTGGAGGCTTATGACGGAGTTCATGTCCGGCGCTACGGGGACGAGGATGGTCGGATTCATTCGCGAGAGGCGGCGAACGATCCAGCTTGAGGTGACGTTGAGGTCGAGGAGAATGCGCTGCATGCCGCGGCTGTTGTTGATGATCTCTTCGGCGAGTTGCTCCTGTGCGGCGTCGTCGCTTCCCTTCCTGTCGACGTCGTAGCTGACGAGGTAGATGGGCGCGTCGGTGCTTCCGCTGGGCGGCGAGAAGGTGCGGACGGTGCCCTGGCGAAGTTCGCTGGCGCCGAAGTAGAACGGCAGCAGACCGTGGGAAGTTGTGTCGGTGAGGAGGACCTTCTCACCCATGGAGGAGAGCGATCGGCCGACGGTGGCGACGAGACTGGTCTTGCCAACGCCGCCAGCGAGCGAGAAGACGGCGAGGACTGGAGTTCGAGTCTCCTTCTGTCGCACGGGTGCGGGCTCGGGCTGATCCTGACCGGGCTGCTCGAATACACCCTTGAGAGCGAACCAGCGAGCGGCGACGCGTTCGCGGGAGTGCTGGAGCGTGTCGGCAACCGACGACTGAACGGGCGACGGCAATGGAACGGCAGGTTTGGGTGAAAGCTGCGACGCCGGGGGCGCGTAGAGCCATGCCGGACCGGCGGGGTCTGCCTGGAAGCCCGGACGTGTCGACGGGAACGTTGTGTCTGCGGGAGGTTCCGGCGTGCTGCCGCGCCGCTCCGGGAAGCCCTGGGACTGCTGGTAGTCGAAGTCGTCCTGTGCACGTCGGCCGCGAGTGGAGTCGGATGGAACAAGCGCCTGCGAGAAAGGCGATACAGGCCGGGGTGTAGCAGTAGAGGGTGTGAGACGGGATGTGGTCATCGGCCGCGTGACCGGAGTCACTGCGGTATTTCCAGTTACGTCGCGACGAACGTCCTGCGAAAGATCGATGGTGATGGGACGATCTCCGGAGGAGGGTGGCCATGTTCCTCCTGTGACTGGAGTCGAGGAGGTGCCGGGCTCAGCCTGAGTGGGACGTGCGGCGAGCGGTTGTGAATCGTTGCGACGAGGACCCATGGGTGAGGCCTGGCTTTCGTTGGCGATCGGAGACGAAGTTGTTGCGGAGAGAGATTGTTCGCTTGCCGACTCCACTGCGGATGCAGGAACTGCGGAGCCTTCTGTGTGGCGTGCGGGACTGGTGGAGGTGTATTCGGTCCGCATGGTGTCGTAGTCGGGGCCACGGTAGATCTGCCGGACTCCGGATGCTTCGTCGGGGCGATAGCCCTGTGGACGACGAATGCCCATCTGATGACTATCAGAGGCGCGGCGCTGCGGGATTGGTGTGTCGCCTGGCGCGGGCACAGCTTCGGTGCGCACTTCTGCTGTTGGCGTGGGTTCCTGCTTCGCCTGTTCCTGAGGTGAAGGCCGCAACAGAGGCTGCGAAGGAACGCCTGCGGCAGGTGTGGAGTAAACGGTGTAGGGATCGGTGACTTTGCCCGGTATCTCGGGCGATGGGTTTTGATCTGCGGCGATAGCTTTGCGGCGAATCTCTGAATCTGCATAGCGAGCGGCTTGTCGTTGCGCGGATGCATGCGCTTCGGCGATCTCGCGTTCTTCGCGTCGTGCGGCGGCTTCGGCAACCGCAGCGGCTTCGGCGCGGCGAGCGGCTTCGACACGCTCTGCTGCTGCAGTGCGTGCTGCTTCTTCTGCTTCGCGCAGAGCGCGCCGCATGGAGGAGTCAGCATCTTCTGCCTGATGTGTGAGGGCGGCCTGGGCTGCGTGACGAGCAGCGGACTCTGCGGCGGTGGCAGCAGCTTCGGCCTCTGCTTGAGCGAGCAATGCCTGCTCACGGACCTGCTCGGCGGCACGATGTCTCAACTGAGCGCGATACTCCCGACGCGATGCAGAAAAGTCGCGGTACTTTGCTCCGTGAAGATTTGCCCAGGAGTAGAGGACCGCCACATCTTCGGGGGTCTCCGCCACTGTCTGGTCATCGTTCCTGTCCGTGCTGCGAGAATCCATAAGTCAGAGTCCTGTGTGTTCCATTGCGGTTTGAACTGCGCCGGTTCGCTGCCAGCTCGAACGCCGAATTTGCACCTGTTGTCATGCAATAGCCTGAGGCTACTGTGCGTACTATCTCAAGTCAATCAGCAGTTTGTGCGACTTATGTGTGAGGGGTGTGGCGTGGTAGGGGTATTACCGCATGAAACCTGCACAAAACTGAAGAATCGCCCGTTCCCAAAATGGGAGTTGGAGTGGCCCCGGACAGTTCTCGCAGGGGACTTGATTCCTGTGGTTCTTCGATGTGAAAAGCAGTGGTCTGTAAGAGACTGCACTGCCGTTGGTTGGCGGCGAAATTCCCGCAGTTGAATGTGCTAACTTGGTAGTGTGGTTTGAGAGCGTAGCTCAGTTGGTAGAGCATCGCCCTTTTAAGGCGTTGGTCCTGGGTTCGAGCCCCAGCGCTCTCACCATTTCCCCCTCAATTTTGCGGTCTACTCAGGACCGAACCTACGCTAGACGTTGACTTACGTTGTTGGTTTGTCCGGGGCGGGTTCGATAGCGCAGAAGTCTTCGAGGAAGCGGTTGCTGTACTCGTCGACCAGGGTTTCGACGCGGTCGGCGGAGTCCGCGCAGACGATCAGGCCGGCGTGGTGGTGGCGGTTGAGGCGCTGGACGACCTCGGGGGCAGCGTAGGCGGAGGTGTCGGGCTGCTCCTGGCGGGCGAGGCAGATGATGCTGCCGGCGTAGAGCTGTTTGGGTTTGGCCAGGGCGTATTCCATGTGGAAGAGCGCGGCGACTTCGATTCTGGCCCACTCGACCCAGGGGTTGAGGCCGGAGGCGAATTCGACGACCTCGGCGATATGGGCTCCGCCGACGCGGGCTGCTGTCTCGAGGAAATAGAGGGTGCCGTTGGATTGGGCTTTGATGAACTCGGTGTGGGTGACGCCGGAGATGAGGCCAAGCGATTCGATGACGCGTTGATGGATTGTTGTGAGGCTGAGTGCGTCGCTCGATTCCCTGCTGAGCGTGCGGGTGCTGAAGATCCCTCCCTGGTGCATGGTCTGCATGGGAGGCTTGCCGTATTTGTATGCGGCGCTGAAGAGGACTTGCCCGTTCCAGGTGACGCCTTCGACGTGAAAGATCTCGCCGGGGACGAAGCGTTCGAGCAGGTAGTGGGACTGGAGATCGCCGAGTTCGTCGAGGATGGGCCATAGGGCATCGGGCGTTTCGATTTTTCGGATGCCGATGGCGGAGGCGTTGGTGCGGGGCTTCAGTAGCCAGGGGCCAGGGACGTGGCCGAGGAAGCTGCGGATGTCGTCGTAGTTGAAGACTGAGGTGAACTCGGGGACAGGAACGCCGCAGTGGCGCGCGCGAACACGCATGGCGAGTTTGTCGCGGAAGTGGCGAGTGAGGGATTCTCCCATGCCGGGGAGGCGCATGTGTTCGCGAAGGAGAGCGGCTACTTCGAGGTCGAACTCGTCCAGCGCAACGATGCGGTCGATTCTATTTTCTCGGGCGAGATAGCTGACGGTGTTGAGCACCTGCTCGGGAGTAAGGTTCTCCGGCATGGTGAAGAGTTTGGTAATTGATTCGCGCGGCCAGTCGGCGTGCTTGAGCTTGTCGACGGTGAGGAGAAGGACGTTGACGCCGAGGCGCGCAAGCTCCTGCATGAAGGGCTGCCCCTTTTCGTAGGTGCTGATGCAGAGAATCGCGGGCTTCTGTTGCGGATCCGTCACGCCTGGCATCTCCTTCGTGCTTTCAAAAAAGGCGTTGCGCCGTTCGTGATTGCACTCTACATCAGGAGGCGGGTTCTTCGGTAAAGGTTTGTTTCACACCGTCTTCAAGAGTGGTAAAGGGAGCGGTGTATCCGGCGTCGCGGAGGCCGGTAACGTCTGCCTGGGTGAAGTGCTGATAACGGTTTTTCAGGTCACCAGGGAAGGGGATGTATTCGATGTTTCCGGGGCCGTGGACCTGCATGAGCGCTGCGGCGACGGCGTTGAAGTTGCGGGCTTCGCCGGTGCCGGCGTTGACAACGGCGTGGATGGGTTTCTTGGGGCCGTCGGGAAGGAGGCAGGCAAAGAACATGTTGATGCGGGCGAGGTCTTTGACGAAGACGAAGTCGCGGCGCTGTTCGCCGTTGGCGTAGCCGCCGGAGCCCTCGAACATCTTGATGGTGCCGGTGTCTCTTAGCTGGCGGGTGAAGTGGTGGATGACAGAGGCCATGCGGCCTTTGTGTTGTTCGCGCGGGCCGTAGACGTTGAAGTACCGAAGGCCGACTACGGTGCTCTTCATCTCCGGGATCTGGCGGCGAACGTAGTTGTCGAAGACGAGCTTGGAGTAGCCGTAGACGTTCAGCGGGCGCTCGTTGGCGGGGAGTTCGGTGAAGTTGGTGCTGGCTCCGTAGATGGCAGCGGTGGAGGCGTAGACGAGAGGAATTTTGCGGCCGAGGGCGAAGTGCAGCAGTTCCTTCGAGTAAGTGAAGTTGTTGTCCATCATGTAGCGACCATCGTCTTCGAGTGTGTTGGAACAGGCTCCCTGATGGAGGATGGCGCGGATTCTTGTGTTCTCGAAGTAGCCGGCTTTGAGGGCGGCGCGGAACTCTCGCTTGTCCATGTAGTCGGCGAATTCGGCACCGGCAAGGTTGAGGAACTTCGGGCCGGTGAGGTTAGGGGCGGGAGCGAAGTTGTCCACGAGCAGGATGTTGCGCTCGCCTGCAGCGTTGAGTTGCTGGATCAGATTGCTGCCGATGAAGCCGGCGCCGCCAGTAACGATGATCACTTTCTGTGTCTCCTAGTTTTGCGCAGAAGTTGCGGTGAGTTTTTTTACAATATTGGTGGTTGAAAATCCTTCGACGGTGGGAACGATCTCGACTCGTCCGCCGGCGGCGATGACGTCTTCGTGACCGACGACGGTGTCGATGGTGTAGTCGCCCCCTTTGACGAGGACGTTGGGCTTGAGGGCGCGGATGAGTTCGAGCGGAGTGTCCTCCTCGAAGAGAACGACGGCGTCGACTGCGGCGAGAGCGGCCATGACGCGGGCGCGCTCGCGTTCGGAGACGATGGGGCGGGTGGGGCCTTTGAGGCGGCAGACGGAGGCGTCGGCATTGAGGCCGAGGACGAGTTTGGAGCCGAACCGGCGGCAGTCTTCGAGCAGTGTGATGTGGCCGACGTGGAGGAGGTCGAAGCAGCCGTTGGTGAAGACGATGGTTTCGCCTGAGGCACGCCACTCGGCGACGCGGAGTTTGATGCGTTCGAGGTCGAGGATCTTTTCGCCGGCAGAGATTCCAGAGCTGGGGGTTAACACGGCAACAAGTTCGTGTGCGGCGATGGGGACGGTTCCGACTTTGCTGACCACGATTCCGGCGGCGAGGTTTGCGAGTTCGACGGCGGTTTCGATTTGTAGTCCACCGGCGAGACCTGCGGCGAGTGTTGCGATGACTGTGTCGCCGGCACCGGAGACGTCGAAGACCTCGCGGGCGCGAGCTGGTGAGTGATAGACGCCAGTGCTGTTTGCTGAGGATGGGCGAAGGATACTGATTCCCTTCTCGCTCATCGTTACGGTGAGGAATTTCAAGTCATGTTCTGCAACAAGAGCTCGCCCCGCAGCGAGGAGATCGTCGGTGTGGTGGGCGGGGACTCCGGTTGCGGCGGAGAGTTCGCCTAGATTGGGGCATATCGTGGTTGCGCCTGTGTATTTGCTGAAGTCAGGTGTCTTTGGGTCGGCCAGGACTGGAATACCGGCTGTGCGGGCGGCGCGGATGACGGCTTCGCAGAGGGCGGCTGAGAGGGCTCCCTTGGCGTAGTCGGAGAGGATGACGGCGTGGACCTTGGCGACGAGTTCGGTGGCCCGTTCCTGGAGGCGCTGGGCTTCGGCGGCGGGTGGGGCATCGCGGCTTTCGATGTCGAGGCGAAGGAGTTGCTGAGTGCGACCGACGATGCGGGTCTTGGAGATGGTGGGGAGTGTGCTTGAAACGACGCCGACGGTGTCGATGCCGGCGCGCTCGAGGATTGCGGCGAGTTCGGACTGTTCGGAATCGCTACCCCAGAAGCCGCCGAGAAATGTCTGGCAGCCGAGACCGGCGAGGTTCATGGCAACGTTGGCTGCTCCGCCTGCGCGCTCGTACCGGCGGGCGTGGCGGAGCACGGGAACCGGGGCCTCGGGCGAGATGCGCTCGACGTCGCCGTGAATGTAGCGGTCGAGCATGATGTCCCCAATGACGAGGACTTTGAGCTGGCTGAAGCCGCCCTCCAACAGGTTCAGAATCGAATGAAGCTCCGGCAACATGTGTGGCAACAATCTCCTTGGAACCATCATCGCATCTTCGACGAGCTCGCTGGGTGAGGGACTAGCCGAGGATGGCGCGAACTTCGGTGAGAACTTCGTCGACGGTGATCGACGTGAGGCATTTTTTGCGTTCGACGATGCAGGTTTCGAGGCCGCAGCCCCAGCAGTCGGTCTGGTGGTAGAGGACGCGATGTTGTTTGCCGAAGGGGAACCAGACGCGCGGCTTGTTGCGGGCGGCGAAAATGGCGACGCAGGGGGTTTGTACGGCGGCGGCAAGGTGCATGGGTCCGCTGTCGTGGCCGACGAAGACGCGGGCCTGTGCGAAGACGGCGGCGCTTTCGCGAGGGGTGAGGAGGCCGCAGAGATTGACGACTGGGCTGCTGGAGTTTTCGCGCCAGCCGTCTGCTGCGAACTCGCTGGCTTCGATTTCTTCTGCGGCTCCCGCGAGGGCTAATGCGTGGTCTGGATAGTGGGTGGCGAGTTGTTTCATGAGGGCTCGCCAGTTTTCTTTGCCCCAGTCCTTCGACTGGACTTTCGTGCCTACGCTGACAGCGATGATTGGACGGTTGGCCGTTGTGGGGAGAACCTGTTTTGCGCGGGCGTATTCTGCGTCGGTGAGATGGAGGTTCCAGCTTTCGGGAGAATCGAGATGAGCGTCTCCCAACTCGGCGAGATTTCTGGTGAGGCGCTCGGCTTCGGGTTCGAGGGCCTGCTGCGATTCGTCCCAACGATGCTGTTGCATGTCTTCGGTGAGGGGGACGCCGATGTGGCGTTGAATTCCGCAGAGGCGAAAGAACCTTGCGTCGCGCTGGGCGGCCTCGACTCCGCGAGTGGGCCCCATGTAGACGAGCACCTGCGGGCGCCAGCGGAAGAGCTGCCACCACAGGGCGAGGAGTTCGCTGGGGCTGCGGGTGCCAACGGCGTAGCGAATGTAGCCGTGGATGAGGTTGGTGCTCTCGAGGATGGCAGCGGCGGATGGGGCTTTGGCGTTGACGGGAAAGTTTGTCAGGAGACGGCGTTCGGCGTTTGGAAATGCACGGGCGACGAGGTGAAAGGCCGGGAGTGCGATGAGAGTATCGCCGAGGCTGCCTAGCCGGTAGATCAGGACCCGCTTTGTCGAACTTTCCATCGTCTGACTCTAGTCTGCTTGGTTCGGGGGTTTAGGGCAACTACGAAGGCATCCGTGGCCGCACCGGGCATAGATGGAACTGATAGAGTTTTTCTGGGCTGAGTTGGAACGGAGTGACCGGTTATGCTCGATGCACTTTTGATAACGCGGATGCAGGATGAGATGACGGCGGCGCTGCACGACGCGGAGGGTGAGTTGGCGGTCGAAACGAGTGCGGATGGATTGATGGCGCTGGCGATGGCACAGCACCGGGCCAACTTTGAGCTATGGCATGAAGAGGACAAGGCAAGGGTGCCGGGCGTGCCCGATGCTGAGATTGCGGGGGTGAAGAGAGCGATCGATGGGTTGAACCAGAGGCGGAACGACCTGATGGAGAAGATGGACGCGTGGTTGATGGAGAGGTTGGAACAGGATCCTGTTACGCCGCTGCACTCAGAGACGCCGGGATTGATGATTGACCGGCTTTCGATCCTGGCGTTGAAGATCTATCACACGCGCGAGGAGACGCACAGAGAGAGTGCGACAGAGGCTCATCGGGTGCGGAACGTGGAAAGGCTGGCTCTGCTGGAAGAGCAGCGTGGAGACCTGGCGATGTGCCTCGATGCGTTGTGGGCGGAGGTGCTGGGAGGAAGGCGGCGGTTCAAGCTTTATCGGCAGATGAAGATGTATAACGACCCGGAGTTGAATCCCGCTGTGTATAGCAGAGGTTAGGGGGGCGAACGAAGTGGGAGTTGACCTGCGTGGTCCGTCTGCGTATAAAACCGACACGAGAGAAAACCAGGCTTGAGCTACCGTTAGAATGGGAATGCTCAGAAACACCCCAGGTGACAGGAATGACGATGGCTCAGATGAAGACGGCAAATGCTGCTGCTGGAACAAAGCGTGCTCCGCGCACGTTAGCTGGAAACTCGCCCGCGATCGACACTGCGCGAGCGCAGATCGTTGCCCAGTACGAGGCCGCGTTGCGGCTGATGCAAGAAGGCAAGTACGACAAGGCCCACGCGGCATTTGAAAAGATGCTGGCGAACGGGGCCGGTGACCTGGGCGACCGGGTCAGGATGTATGCCAACGCGTGTCTGCTACAGGCGGCCAAAGGAAAGAACACGTTTGCGAGCCACGAAGAACACTACGACTATGCGGTGTCGCTGCTGAATGACGGTCACTATGAGGACGCGCGTGAGCAGTTCAAGCAGATACTGAAGGAGAATGACAAGGCGGACTATGCTTTGTACGGCCTGGCGGTGCTGTCGAGCATGACTGGCGATTCGCATCACTGCCTGGAACATCTGACCGAGGCCATTCGGCAGAATCCGAGGAACAGGATTCAGGCGCGAGCGGACTCGGACTTTCAGGATATGGCGGACGATCCGCGCTTCACGGAGCTGCTGTATCCGGAGGTCTAACTCTGCTCTGACATCCAAGCCGAGGCATCATACGTTAAGGCTTGGATAGGGGACCTCGCGCATGTCGTTGCCGAATTTGACTGAATCAAGAGAAAAAGACCTCAGGGTGATTGCGATTGGGGGCGGCACGGGGTTGTCGACGTTGCTTCGGGGTCTGAAGCGGTATGTTGCGACTCCTGACCGGAGGAAAGGGGTTCGACTTGGGAGCGCTCCGGAGCCGGTCAGCGCTGCACCTCCTTGTCCGTCGCTCAAATGCGTTATCCGGGAGCTTTCAGCGGTGGTGACGGTGACGGACGACGGTGGTTCGTCGGGAAGGCTACGGGAAGACTTCAAGATGCTGCCGCCAGGGGACATCCGGAACTGTATGGTGGCGCTGTCTGAGGATGAGCACCTGCTGTCAAAGCTGTTTCAGTTTCGCTTCGAACATGGCGATCTGGGCGGGCACAGCTTCGGGAATCTGTTTGTCGCGGCGCTGTCGCATATTACAGGGGACTTTGCCCAGGCGGTGCAGATGTCGTCGCAGATTCTTGCTACGCGGGGCAGGATCTTTCCTTCGACTAATACGAATGTTGGGCTCGTAGCTGAGATGGATGATGGCTCGCTGGTGCGGGGCGAGACCAACATTACGGCGAGCAAACACAGCATCGTGGAGCTGCGGCTGGAGCCGGAGACGGCAGATCCGCTGCCGGAGACTCTGGAGGCGATTGCCAATGCAGACCTGATTACGCTGGGGCCGGGGTCGCTGTATACGTCGCTGATTACGAATCTGCTGGTGCGAGGCATTCCAGAGGCTCTGGAGGCTTCCAAGGCTACCAAGGTGTTTGTGTGTAACCTGATGACGCAGGCGAATGAGTCGCTGGGGCTGACCGCGGCGCAGCATATCGAGAAGATCATGCAGCACGCGGAGGGAACGTCGTCGCCGATCTTCGATTATGCCCTGATCAATACGGGGCCGATCTCCGCGGTGCGACTGGAGCAGTATGCGCGAGAGGGGCAGCAGCCGATTGAGGCGGATCTGGATCGAATTCGGGCGCTAGGGGTTGAGCCGGTGACGGGAAACTTCGTCCATGAAGGCGATGTGCTGCGGCACGATTATGATCGTGTCGCGGAGCGTGTGCTTGCTCTTGGGCTGGAGAGATTGGCGGCGCCGTTGACGCGGTAGGACATAGCGAGGAGAAGAATGATGGTGATTGGACTCTGGTTGCTGATGATGGCTGCGAGCACATTTGCTCCCCTGAAGACGTATGAAGGAACGTGGACGGTGGTTTCGGCCCACACTGCGGCCGGCGATGGCAAGCCCGATACAGTCGTAAACCGTTGCACAGAGGGCTTGGCGTACTACGTATGCGAGCAAGTGGTGAATGGGAAATCACTTGCGCTGGTTGTTTTCACGGCGACGGATGACCCGACGAAGTTCCATACGCAGCCAGTGTTGACGACTGGGACGGCGGTGGGGCGTTCAGACCTGACCATCCTGGGAGATCATTGGGTCTATCTGAGTTCGGGTAAGGACGCGGGCGGAAACCAGGTCTACTACCGGACGGAGAACGTCTTTACGGGACGGGACAAGATTCATTTTGTGCAGTACGAGTCTCCAGATAACAAGACGTGGGCGATAAAGAACCAAGGGGATGAGGTAAGGGTGCAGTGATCTCCCCCAGCCATCAATTGATTGAACCAGGAGCATGTTGGCCAGGAGGCAGGGCGTGACTGCCCTGTCTTCTGGCCGGAGCGAGCTAAGCTGCCTGCATCATCTTCTTCATACGCTCTTGCATGTCCTTGGGTGAGACATCTTCGATATGGGTGGCGATGCCCCAGAGGTGTCCGAAGGGATCCTGGATGAAGCCGGAGCGGTCTCCGTAGAACTGGTCCTGAACCGGCTTGAGGAGCTTCGCGCCCTCTGTGGTCGCGCGCTTGACCACCTCGTCGACGTTAGGGAGGTAGACGTAGAGGCTTACGGGGCTGCCGCCGACGGTGTCGGCGCTGGTGTGTCCCACGCCCATGCTGGGATTTTCGTCGGCCAGCATGATGTGCGAGTCGCCGATTTTGAGCTCGGCGTGACCGATCTTGCCGTCAGGACCGGGCATGCGGACGGTTTCAGTGGCACCGAAGACTTTCTTGTAGTAGTCGATGGCTTGCGCCGCGCCCCTGACGACCAGGTAAGGGGTGACGGAGTTATAGTCTTTGGGAATATACGAGACTTTTGCTGCCATGATGTTCTCCTCAAGAATATGGGTGGAGGTGGAGGTTTATGGCGTGCACGCGGCAAGCGGTTGGTTCGGCCGACGTTCAGGCACGGATCCTGAAAAGGATTGAGGGCCGCCGAGTGCCTCATCCAACGTAGTTGAGAGATACCTTACTCTCCTCGGCTGGGGATCGCCAGGTGGGTGGATGTTGAAAAGTTTTGATCGTGGCGGGAAGAGACAACAGCAAATCCTTTTAGGGTTTCCAGCAAGAAAGTCAACCACAACTGCAAAGGCAACCTTGGATCTTTCGACTTCGTTCAGGATGACAGGCTATCGTAGACAGGGCTTCTAGGCCGAGGTGAGTTCCACGAGTTTCGGAGGTTGTTCTATTGTTCGTTTCAGCTGACCGCAGGCGGCGTAGATATCGCGACCGCGGGGGCGCCGGATGTAGGCGGGGATGCCGGCGGCCATGATGCGTTTCTGGAAGGCGGAGACGTCAGATTGCGGCGGTTCGTGGAAGGGCATGTTGGGGCCTGAGTTCCAGACGATGAGGTTGATCTTGCAGCGCATTCCGCTGACGAGGGCTATGAGTTCGTCGGCGTGCTTGAGCGAATCGTTGACGCCGCCGAGGAGGACGTACTCGAAGGTGATCCACTCGCGGTTGCGCAGCGGGATGGTGGAGAGGGCTTCGAGGAGGGCGGCGATGTTCCATTTGCGCGTGATGGGCATGATGGATTCGCGGACCTGGTCGTTAGAGGCGTTGAGGCTGACGGCGAGTTTGGGACGCACGGACTCTTTGGCGAAGTCGAGAATGCCGGGAAGGATGCCGGAGGTGCTGACGGTCATGCGCGACTCGGGAATGGGCATGTGAGTGAGGAGTCGGACGGCGGCGATGAAGTTGGCGTAGTTGAGGAATGGTTCGCCCATGCCCATGAAGACGAGATTGATGCGAGCGGGGGTGGGGTTGCCGCGGGAGGAGCCTAATTGGACGTTGTGGCGGTTGAGAACGGCGGCGACCTGGCCGGCGATCTCGCCGGGGGTAAGGTTGCGACGGATGCCCAGTTTGGCGGTGAGACAGAACTGGCAGTTGACGGCGCAACCGACCTGGCTGGAGACGCAGATGGTGGAGCGGCGGTAAGGGAACGGTACGGGGTTGTGTTCCGCTACGAACTCGTCCTCTTTCTCCTCTTCTTCGGCGGCCTGGGAGCCATCACCGCGTTCGCCGCCGTCGCCGTCCGGCATCCAGACGGTCTCGACGGTCTCACCGTCGGCCATGCGGATAAGGTAGCGCTCAGTGCCGTCGATGGATTTGGCGGTCTGGACGATCTCGGGGTGCCCGATGGTGTAGCCTTCGGCCTTCAGGCGGTCGCGGAGAGGTGCGGGGAACGTGGTTATCTGGTCGATCGTCGTAATTCGTTGACGGTAAAGGGCTTCATGAAGCTGAGAGGCGCGGTAGGGCTTCTGGCCGAAGTGAGCCATGAGCACGGTCAGGTCTTCGAGCGACCGGCCGAAGAGGGCCGCGGGGGGATTTTGGATCTCGTCTTTTGTTTTGTTCAACATAGGTGGCCGAGGGCCGGTTTCTAAGGGCTTAGTTTAGTTTACGCTGAAGGGCCTAGCGGGGCGAGTCCCCCTCCCCTGTCTGTGAAAGAATAAAGATTCGAGGGACCGCATGCCTGTAACGCTGATTGACGATGTTCGAGTGACAAAAAATGCCTCGCGCAATATCCGGAAGACGATTCTGCCGAACGGGCTGATGGTGCTGACCGAAAGAATGCCGCATTTGCGAAGCGTTTCGATGGGCGCCTGGGTCGGGTCGGGATCGCGGGATGAGTCTGCCGAAGTGAACGGGATCTCGCACTTTGTCGAGCACATGGTGTTCAAGGGGACGACGACGCGGTCGGCGCAGCAGATTGCTCGCGAGGTGGACACGATCGGCGGGAATCTGGACGCGTTTACGGGCAAGGAGATGGTTTGCTTCAACATCAAGGTGCTGGACGAGAATGTTGCTCCGGCGCTAAATGTACTGGCTGACCTGGTGCTGCATCCGACGTTCACTCCCGAGGAGCTGTCGCGGGAGCAAGGGGTGATCCTGGAAGAGATCAAGATGGACGAGGACAACCCCGACTACCTCGTGAACGAGGTTTGGACGCAGAACTTCTGGAAAGGCGATGCGCTGGGACGTCCGATCCTGGGGACGGCGAAGACGGTTTCGAAGTTCAACCAGCAGATGGTGTTTGATTTTTATGCGGGCCGGTTCACGCCACGCAATATGGTGTTCTCGGCTGCGGGGAACCTGGAGCACGATGCGTTTGTCGCGCAGGTTGAGAGTGAGTTCAGCTCGCTGGCGGCCAGTGGTGATGATGCAGAAGAGGTGGCGGCTGCACCCAAAGCTACTCCGCACATTACGCTGAAGCGCAAGAAGTCGCTGGAGCAGGTGCAATTTTGTCTGGGCGTGCCCGCTCCTCCCGTGAATGATCCGCACCGTTACACCGTGTATTTGCTGAATACGATGCTTGGGGGCGGGATGAGTTCGCGGCTGTTCCAGACGATACGCGAAGACCAGGGGCTGGCGTATGCGATCTACTCCGAGATGAATCCGTTTCGCGATACGGGGTCGCTATGCGTGTATGCGGGGACCTCGGTAGATAAGACGCGGAAGGTGTTGGAGCTTACCCTGCAGGAGTTGAGGCGTCTGAAAGAAGAGACGGTTAGCGATGTGGAGCTGAAGCGGGCCAAGGACCAGTTGAAGAGCAACATGGTGATTGGACTCGAGAGCTCAGGTAGCCGAATGGCCAACCTGGCACGGCAGCAGATGTACTTTGGGCGGTTCTTCGGCATCGACGAGATTATGGAAGAGATTGAAGCGGTGACGACGAGCGATGTGCAGGAACTAGCGCAGGAGCTTTTCCAGCCGGAGACGATGGCGTTGACGCTGCTGGGCAATCTCGGTTCGATGAAGATCGAGCGAGAAGATTTGGCCTGCTAGGACGATGCTGATAGAGTTTTGTTCGGAACTGGAAACCGGGATCACCGAGGAATGATGAAGACCATGAATGGATTGAACGGACTGCGAACGGAACGATTGCGGGAACGAGTAAGGCACGAAGATGGATTTACGCTGATCGAACTGCTGATCGTCATGTCGGTAATGCTGATTCTGATGACGCTGGCAGTGCCGCAGTTGTTGAAACTGAGGAAACAGGGGCAGGAGCTGTCGGCGATCCAGTCGCTGCGAACGATTGGGCAGGCGGAGCTGCAGTACAACTCGGCTTACCCGGCGAACGGCTTTTCGTGCTCGCTGGCGACGCTTGGTGGCGATCCAAAGTCAGGCGCACCCACCGCGCAGGCTGCCCAGTTGATTACGCCGGACCTGGCGGGTGGGCAGAAGGCGGGCTATACGTTTGCGATCACCAACTGCACGAAGGTGAACGTGAACAACCAGGATATGTATACGTCGTACGAGATTACAGCGGTGCCGAATTCGATTGGGAAGAGTGGCGACCGCGGCTTCTGCTCGGATGAGAACAATACGATTCGGTACGATCCTGCAGGTGGAACGAACTGCACGCAACCTATTCAATGATGCGGGTCCAGTGATGCGGGCGAAAGCGCTGCTGCTGGCGGCGATTTTGGGTGCTTCGTGTGCCTTGTGCGCTCGTTGCGCGTTGGCGCAGGATGGCGACACGATTGTTCGCAGGGTGGATGACCATTACAACCATCTGAGTTCGCTGCGGGCGCACTATTCGGAGCGGTACTCCGGGATGGGGATGGACCGCACGGAAGAGGGCACGCTGCTGCTGAAGAAGCCGGGCAGGATGCGGTGGAGCTATGCGACTCCAGTGGGCAAAGTGTTTGTGCTGGATGGGAAGTTTGCATGGTTCTATACGCCGGGAGATGCGCAGGCGACGCGGGTGCCGGCGAAGCAGTTGGATGATCTGCGGTCTCCGCTGCGGTTTCTGCTCGGGCATACGCAGTTGAAGAAGGAGCTCGATAACCTGACGGTGGTGGCGGAGGGGTCGGGGTTTCGGATCTCCGGCGTGCCGAAGGGGATGGACCAGAAAGTGAAGGTGCTGTCGGTGGGGGTAACGGCGGCGGGGGCGATTGACCGGATGCGGGTGGAAGAGGTAGATGGGGCGGTGACTGAGTTTGTGTTCTCCGGCATGCAAGAGAATGTGCCGACGAAGGATGCGGATTTCGCGTTTATTCCCCCGGCGGGCGTGACGGTAGTGGAGGGGCTGCCGCCGATCTAGGTCGATCCGGTTCGATGTTGCCCATTTCGCGATTGAGCCCTATCTGTGGAATTTCGCGATGGGTTTTTATCTGGTTAATTTTTTGAGCATTGTTACGTGTTTTTCTCGAATGTCCGCTTAACTGGCATATACGGGCCGGTTTTGCTGGGATGGGCGGCTAGGCAGAGGAGCAGGTCGGCGCGCGAGAAAACGTTGCTCTTCAGCACGTAAGATAGAACAAGTGACGTGCGGGTAGGGCGAGAGAATCTGATGGAGTTGAATTTGTGAGCAAAGTAGTTACAGAAAACCGGTTGAGCACCGCGGAGTTTCAGGCGGCGGTGCGTGCGGTGTCGCCGAAGGTGGCTGTGTTCGATTGCGACGGGACGCTTTGGTCGGGAGATGCCGGCTCGGGATTTATGAACTGGACGATTGAGACGGGGTTGGTGTCGCGCGAGATGATCGATTGGATCGATGCGCGGTATCGGGGGTATCTCAAGGGTACAGTGTCGGAGGTGGCGATCTGCGGGGAGATGGTGCAGATGTACCAGCGTCTGCGCGAGGATGAGATGCGGCGGTCGGCAGCGGCGTTTTTTGCGAAGCGGATCGAGCGGAATATCTTTCCCGAGATGCGGGCGCTGGTGGAGGAGCTGCGCGGCAACGGCGTAGACATCTGGGCGGTGAGTTCGACGAATAACTGGGTTATTGAAGAGGGTGTGCGGCGGTTTGGGATTCCTGCGAACCGCGTGTTAGCAGCGCGTGTTGCGGTGAAGGACGGCGTGGTGACGGATGCGCTGATCGATGTACCGACGGATGAGGGCAAGGTGGCGGCGCTGGCGCGAGTTGGGGTGACGAGGCCGGATGCGGTGTTCGGGAACTCCGTGCATGACGCGGCGATGTTGGCGGTCGCGGGGAGAGCGTTTCCGGTGAATCCAACGGCGGCGCTGGTGGAGCGGAGTGCAGCGGAGGGGTGGCCGGTTTACTATCCGGCGTCGGTTCGGCCTGCTTAAGTAAAGCTATCTGAAGCTTTTAGGGGGATCTATCGTCTAATCTGTAGGCAGATGAGAGAGCCCATCCGCAAGCTCGGGGAACATGCAACTGCACCTGTGCAGAAGCCTCTTCGGCTTGTCGTGGCGGCGCTGATCCTGCGTGGGGCGCCGGATCAAGGGGCGGCGGGGGTGGAGGTGCTGATCTGTCAGCGTAAGGCAGACCAGCCAATGAGCTTGAAATGGGAGTTTCCCGGGGGGAAGATTGAGGCTGGGGAGACTTCAGAGGATGCCCTGGCGCGTGAGTTGAACGAAGAACTGGGAATTACGGCAGTAATCGGGCGGCGGGTGGCGCGGATTCGACATAAATATCGGAATGGCGGAACGATCGATCTGCAGTTTTTTGTGGTGCGGGAGTTCGATGGGGCTCTGGAGAATCGGATTTTCAATGATGTGCGGTGGGCTCGGCTGGCGGACCTGCCGGGATATGACTTTCTGGCGGCGGATCTGGGGTTGATTCGGGATCTGTCGGAGGGGAAGCTGCTGTAGTTATCTACTCCTCGTGAGAGAGCTTTTCGCCGTGTGGGCCTACTTGAATTTCGCCCTTCTTGGCGCCTTTCAAGGTGGCTGCCTCGTACGCGACGAGTTTGTCCTTCTTTGTGAGGGATTCGACTTTGGTGATCTTCGCGGCGGCGGCTTTAGCTGTCAGAGCTTTTTGGGTCTCGGTAGGGAGGGAGTCGAAGGCGACTTCTTCCTCAACTTCCAATAGGGTCCCGTCCGGTGCGATCGCGATGTCTTTGCTGTGGCCGTTCGAGATCATCTCGACTTCGTATTGCGTCTGGCCATTCTCGTGGTCGATGGAAAATCCTTTGATAGTTGATCCCTGGGACTGAGCCTGGACTGTTTTCTCAACGGCGGGCGGGAGTGCCGACCTTTCGATCTTCTTCTCGGCGGATGCTGCGATGGTAAAGACGAATACGGATGCAGCAAGAATTGCGATTAAACGGATTGTCATGGTGGTTCTCCGGTTGGCGTGGTGGCACGCTTGTCCTAATCATGCGGCGGGGACGGTTAATTTAGCCTGAAGGTTGGTGGGGAGTTCTGGCTGATGGCCGGATGGTCTGGTGGAAACAACAGCAGATTCCTTCGCTGTGCCGCGGAAAAGCAAAGACAAAATACAGGGGTTCTTCGCTGCGCTCAAAATGACGACTTATTATGACGACTTATTTTTTTGCATTGGGCATGGGCACTACTGTGGCTGCATAAGCGACTTGGCTAACGGTGCAGGGTGTTCCAGACGAGGACGAGGGAGAGGATGGTCACGATGATCGCTGTGGCCCAGGCGACGATGTTGAACCAGCGAGTGTTGGTGTATTTGCCCATGAGCTCGTACCTGTTGATGAGGCTCAGCATGAAGAGCAGAATGACGGGTAGAAGGACTCCATTCAAAACCTGCGACAGGATAATGAACTTAACCAAGGGAAAGTTTGGGATTAGGACGATCGCTGCTCCGGCGGCAAGAAGCAGTGTGTAGAACCAGTAGAAGAATTTGGCCTCGCGAAAGGATTTGTCGAGCCCGCTTTCGAAGCCGAGGCCTTCGCATACGGTGTAGGCGGTGGAGAGGGGCAGGATGGAAGCGGCGAAGATGGAGGCGTTGAAAAGGCCGGCGGCGAAGAGGATAAAGGCGTAGTCGCCGGCGAGGGGTTTCATGGCCTGAGCGGCGTCAGCGGCTTCTGCGATATTGCGGATGCCGTGAGTGAAGAGGGTGGCAGCGCAGGCGACGATGATGAACCAGGCCACTACGTCAGTGAAGATGGAGCCGACGATGACGTCGAGACGCGTGGCCTTGTACTGACGAACGCTGACTCCCTTGTCGACGATGGAGGCCTGCAGGTAGAACTGCATCCAAGGGGCGATGGTGGTGCCGATGACGCCGACGGTCATGTAGATGTAGCTCTGGTCGCGCCACACTGCGCGAGGAGGGAGCTTGACGGTCTCTACAAGGGCGAGGTGCCAGTCGGGACGGCTGAGCACGCCTGCGATGATGTAGGCGATGTAGAAGGCGCTGGCGGTCAGGAAGATCTTCTCGACGCTCTTGTAGTCACCCTTGACGACCAGGACCCATACAAGGAAGGCGCAGACGGGAACGCTGATGTATTTGCTGAGGTGAAAGAGCTGCATGCTGCCGGCGATGCCGGAGAACTCGGCGATGACGTTGCCGAAGTTGACGACGACGAGCAGGATCATAACGACGAAGGTGACTCGCAGGCCGAACTCTTCGCGGATGAGATCGCTGAGGCCCTTGCCGGTGACGACGCCCATGCGGGCGCACATCTCCTGTACGACGATGAGGGCGAGGGTGATGGGGATCATCGTCCAGAGCAGGGTGTAGCCGTATTGGGCACCGGCCTGAGAGTAGGTGAGGATGCCGCCGGAGTCGTTGTCGACGTTCGCGGTGATGAAACCTGGGCCGAGGACGGCGAAGACGAGAATCAGCCGAGTTCTCCAGGTGCGCCAGGCAGTCATTTCTTGGTTCCTCTTCGCTGGGTTGGGAGAACGCGTCGGCTCGCCACTATCAGGCTAAACCATCTTTGATGCGGGATTGAACCTTTTGAGTTATGGATTGGGTAACAGAAGTTGGTCGCCTTCGGATTGGACCAGTTCGTAGAGCCGGCGGGCAGATGCTTCGAGAGTGATGTCGGCCGCGGTGAGGGCGTTGGCCTGGATGTGTTTGGGATTTTTAGATGAGAAGAGGATGATGCTGGCTGGATTCATGACGAGTGAGGCCTTCAGCATGAGGCGGGCGAGGGCTGCGGGGTTGCTGAGGTCGGTGTCGGTGGAGGCGGACCAGCGATCGCAGAGCGGCTTGTTTTTGGCGAGCGCGTGGTGGAGGTCGTGGAAGTGATTCGTGAGGGAGCGGTGGTGGATGCGGAAAGGTGTTGAGTAGTCGATTGCCGCGTCGAGAATGGACCACTCGTACTGCAGGGTGCGGCAGTAGGCGGGATGTTGGGCGACGAGGGCGGGAACCTTGTCTGAGTGAGTGCCGATGCCGAAGCTGCCGATGGTTCCCTGCTGAACGAGGTCTTCCATGAGGTGGAGAAGGGTGTCGTCGTGGAGATCGCCTGCTTCGACGTCGTGGAGGAGCCAGAGGTCGATGTGGTTGGTGCGAAGGTGGGCGAGGCTGTTGTTGAGCGACGCTCGGGCCTGGGCGGCGGTGAAGGATGGGCGTTCGGCGTTGGGGGTTGTGGCTTTGGCTACTTTGGCGAGGCTCTTCTTGAAGCCGGGGAGTTTTTTGATGACAGGGCCCGCGATTTGGCGGCCGAGGGAGACGAGGGAGATGTTTTTGGGCGGAAATATGCCGTATTTTGTGGTGACAGTGATCTGGCCGGGATGGCGCTGGAGGAATTCGCCGAGGCAGCTTTCGGCTTCACCGTAACCGTAGCGAGGAGCGACGTCGAAGTGGCGGATGCCGGAGTCGAAGGCGGATTCGAGGAGCTTCAGGGAGTCGTGACGGCCGAGCACTCCCATGATGCTTCCGCAGCCGAAGCCGAGGCGGGTGGTGTGACGGCCTGAGGTCCCCAGTGCGATCTGCTCCATCTTTCACTCCGAACGCATTTCGCCACCAGGGCGATTTTATTCCGATTTATCCAGGTGATCGCTGAGGCGGAGAGCCAGAGCGAGGACGGTGTGGGTGGGGTTGGAGAAGCCGGAACAGGGGAAGACGGCGGAGCTGCAGATGTAGGTGTTGGTGAGGCCGTAGAGGCGGAGGTTGGTGTCGACGACGCCCGTCGAGTCGGATGTGGACATCCGCATGCCGCCCATGTGGTGGTTGCTGTCGTCGCAGCGAGTAAGGAAGTTCGGGTTGCCGGACATGAGGTCCTCGTCGGGGATGATGCTGGCGACGCCGGCAAGGGATTGCTGGGCGATCAGGACGTACTGGCGAATGGTTGCCAGTTCCCTTTCGGAGATCTGCCAGTCGAACCGGATGCGGAGGAGGCCGAGGGGATCGCGCTGGTCGGTGAGAGTAATGCTGCTGCGGGAGGTAGGTTCCTGTTCGCAGTGGATTCGGAGGAAGATGCGAACTTCAGGCGGAGCGTAGGCGCGGCGCTGGACTTTGTAACGCCATACCTGGTGGAAGAGCATGGGGATGTGTTTTGCGGTTTGGCGCAGGTTTTCGGTGGTGATCTCGCGGAGGCGGCCACGGAGGATGTTGCGGATGGTGTGCTTTGCCTGCATCCGAACCTTGCCGGTGTCTTCGAAGGACATGGTGGAGCCGATGTTGAGGGTGCCGTGCTGGGCTTGCAGTTGCGGCAGCAGGCGCATCTTGGGGAGGTACTTGAAACCGTGGGCGATGATTGGATCGAAGAGCTCGTGGAACTGGTGGAGGCCGTGCGGGTGGATGCGAGCGGCGTTGCAGTCGATGTGGTCCTGGTAGTGCTTGCCTAGGAGGCCGGAGCGGTTCCAGGGAAGGCCGCCGGCGCGGGGGTGAAGGAAGAAGCGCGAGCTTTCGATGCCGCCTAACGCGAAGATGTAGTGGCGCGCACGGAAGATGGTTTCGATTCCGGTGAGGGTTCGGCAGCGAATGCCGATGGTCGCGTCGCCTTCCGTGATGAGTTCGACTGCGCTCGCGTGAAGCCAGAGGTGGATGTTGGGGTGGGTCGTGAGGGTCTTGTTGTGGAGCCGGGCGAAGTTGGGCTCAGGACACCAGCGCGAGAGGTAGGCGTCGAGGTTGGCGAACTGAGTGAAGGGGAGGCCGAGATCGCGCCAGACAGCTTCGTCGCTTCGCTGGACGCTGGCGAGGCCTTCGAGGTGGAGGGCTCGCTCGTAGAAGGACGTCAGTTCGGTTTTTGGAAATGGCCAGCCGCTATCGGGAACGCCGGGGCGGGGGGTGAAGTCGAGAGCGTCGAGTTCGAGGATCTGGCCTCCCCAGCGAACGGTCGTGCCACCCTTTACGCGGATGCGTCCGGTGTGGATGCCGCGATGGGGAAGACCGGCGATTTCGCTGTCGTATATGGCTTGGGAGGAGTCTTCGCGGACGGCGCCGCCGCCTTCGAGGAGGAGAACTTTCTTGCCCTTGCGTGCAGACTCGACGGCTAGCGTGATGCCGGCTGCACCGGCGCCCACGATGCAGATGTCTGCGAGGAAGCCGGAGGGTGGTGTTTCGTTGAGGAGGTCGTATATCACGCGTAGATCACGGGCGACCCGCGAGAGTTGGGTTCGCGGAGGGGTTGGCGGCCTTGCGCGTCGACAGGACGGACTCGATGCGTTCGAGGATGAGTCCGACTTGTTTGTCGTTGTGGTAGCCGTCGCGGATGGCACGAAGGTTTCCAGCGGTGGCGATGCGTTGGCGGGCTGCTTCATCGGGAAGGTAGCGGCGAATTTTTTCGGCTAGCTCGTCAAAGGAGGAAAAGAAAACGGCCTCTTCATCTTCTTTGAAACGTTGGAGGTGGCCACCGGAACGCTCGGCGAGGAGGAAGCCGCCGCAGCCGGCGATCTCGAAGCTCTTGTGGACAAACTCGTCCTGATTGGAGTGGGTGAGGAAGCTGAGGTTAATGCAGGAGCGCCAGATGGCGTTGCGGTAGTCGTCGCGATAGAGCTCGCCGTCGCGGAAGGTGGCTGCAAAGACGTCGGGCTGCATGGCGCGGCCCCAGAGCTTGGCGCTACCTGAGACTGCGACGGAGAAGCCGCACTCTCGCCAGAGACGGCCGAGGGTCTGGGCACGGTCGTCGTAGGGTGTGCCAACGAAGGAGACCTGGCGGTCGCGATTGGCGTCGGACCAGCCGGGGGACGGAGGGTAGTGGAGGGTTGGTTCGTAGGCGGTCTGGATCTTGATGACGTCGCGGGCTCCTCGAGATGTGTAGTCGAGGATGTTTTTGTCGCGCTGGACGACGTGGAGATCGTAGTGGGGGATGTTCTTCATGTAGAGGCGCCAGCCAGGGTCGCGACGGGGGCCGAAGGGGTTGTCGATCATGTAGCTGACGCTGGCGATGCCCATGGCGCGGATGCGGTCGATGGTGCGCGAGTGCATGGAGAGGAGCTTGTCGGTCCAGAGGAGATCGGGTTTTTCGGATTCAGCGATGCGGAGAATGTCGCGGTTGATGCGGTTGACGGATGGGCCGGCGGCGAGACGGTGGGTGACTTTGCTGATGAGGGGATTCGCGGGTTGATAGTCGAAGGTATTGAAGGGGATGACTTGATGGCCGAGGCGCTCCAATGCCCAGAGGCGGTAGAGCGATGATTCTTTGGGCGAGAGACCGGCGGCGTACAGAATCTTCATGAATTACTGCGGTTCCTTTTTGTAACTACGTAAAAGAACGACAAATACAGGGGTCCTTCACTTCGTTCAGGATAACGACTTGAAGGGTGTGCTAATGGGTGGCCCGGAGTAGGGCGATGACTTGTTCGGCGTGGACGACCCCGACGAGCTTGTGGTCGTGATCGACGACGGGGAGGGACCGGAGGTTGTATTTGTCGAATAGCTCGGCTACTTTGCGGCCGTTGGCGTCGACGTTGCATGTAACGATGTGACCCTGCGGCAGTGTGGTCAGCGGCGTTTCGGCCTTCGCGAGGACGAGCTGCACGAGGGGAATGAGCGCGGTAATTCGCTCCTCTTCATCGAGGAGGTAGATGTCGGTGATCGTTTCGATGTCTCCTTCGAAGTCGCGTAGTGCGGTGATAGCCTGACCGACGGTGGCGGTCGAGGGCAGGGCGACGTACTCGGTGGTCATGCGGCCTGCGGCGGAGTTTCCGGAGAATTCGAGGAGGTCTTCGACGTCCTGGCGCTCCTCGGGGTCCATCTCTTCGAGAATGGCTTCGGATCGCTCGTCGGGTAGCTCGGAGAGGAGATCGGCTGCGGCGCCGGGATCCATCTCTTCGACGATGCCGGCGATCTGCTCGGAGTCGAGAGACTCGATGAGGGACTGCTGCATCTTGGGCTTGACCTCTTCGAGGGCCTCGGCAGCGACCTCCTCATCGAGCGAAATGAAGAGGGCGTGGCGCTCGGCGGGGGCGAGCTCTTCGAGAATGTCGGCGATGTCCGAGGGGTGCATCTTCGACAGGCGATCCTGCTCGATCTTGAGGCGGACCCGGCGGGCGGGGTCGCGGTCGATGAGGTCGACGAAGTCCCATGGTATGCAGCTGGCGCCGAAGCGGGAAGAGATACGGTGGACGGGATCCTTCGGCAGGCCTTTGAGGAGGCGGCGGACGGCTCCGCGCATGCCTACTTCGACTTCGGCGATACGGAGGGAGAGGGCAAGACCGTTTTCGCGGGGGCCTTCTTCCCAGTTCTCCCAGACGAGGTCTACGTCGTTGACGCGGACGACCTTGTGGCCGTGGACGTCGATGATCTGCTGATCGAGCAGATCGCGTTCGAGGAGGAGATAGCTGTCGTCTTCAGGCAGAGGCGCGGGACGGGCGGTTTCGCGGAGCTGCATGGCGCCGCCGGGAGTGAGTTGGAGATGAGTGACGGGGATGAGAGTGTGGCGGTCGCCGCGTTTGGCCGAAGCCAGTTTGATGACGATGCCGTGAACGTGGGCCGCGTCGACCGAGGGGGCTACAGCAAACTCGCGCACGTGTCCGAAGGTGCCTCCCTTGGCGTCAACGACGGCGGACCCCATTAGGGCGGAGACGCTCGTTTTGTGGTTGCCATGCTTTGTCATAGACCCGACCGGGATGCTATCCCAACTTTACCTGCTACCCCGCATGTTAGCCCAAGTTGTGGGCGGCGGGTGCGGGCTGGGACCGGGCTTGTCAATAAGCCTGGAACGCCGGTGCGTGGCGACCTCGGGATGAATGCGGGGACCACTGGGAGACTGAAAACGAAAAGTTCGCAAGGGGAACCTTGACATTCGAGAAATCCACAAGCACACTGCCATCACAGCCGTTATCCGAGGTTGACGATGGCAAACAGGTAAGCAAGGACAGATTTGGCCGACTCAACAACAAGCCGTGTCAGCTTCACACTAGATTCGTCTCTTGACAGCGTTAATAAGATTGAGCTGACCGCCGAGCAAGTAGCACAGCGGGCCGGTTTCGACGAAGATACGATTCCGCATATCGCCATGGCCGTGCGCGAGGCAGCCGTGAATGCTGTGCTGCACGGAAATTCGTACGACACGACGAAGCACATTATGGCCTCGTTTGAGACGACGGCGGACTCGTTGATCATTCGGATTGCCGACCAGGGCCCCGGGCTCGATCCTGACAAAGTTCCGGATCCTTTAGCTCCGGAAAATATACTTCGCGGGTCGGGTCGCGGTATCTTTCTCATCAAGGCCTTCATGGATGAGGTAAACTTTCGGCAGCTACATCCCGGCACCGAACTGACACTCATAAAACACAGAACACCGGCGCAGCCTGGATCCTAAGGGACTGGGATTAAAAGCACCGGGGACCTAAGGAGAAGAAGACACATGAGCATGAAAGTACATACCCGCCAGGTAGATGGCATCACCATTCTGGATCTCAGCGGCCGGATCACCCTCGGCGAAGGCAGCGTTACGATTCGTGATGCCGTTCGTGATGTGCTGGCGAAGGGGTCAAACAAGATTTTGCTCAATCTGGGCGATATCAGCTACATCGACAGCTCGGGCATCGGCGAGCTAGTGAGCGCCTTCACGACGGTCAAGAACAGCGGCGGAGAGCTGAAGCTGCTGAATCTGACCAAGAAGGTTCACGATCTGCTGCAGATCACGAAACTGTACACGGTCTTCGATGTAAAGGATGACGAGGCAACCGCGATCTCTTCCTACGCCAAATAACGCAGTTCGCGTTTTTCATTTGCGTTCTTAGAACGCGTTCTCATATTACCCAGTAAAAAGCCGTCGCAGATGCGACGGCTTTTTACTGGGTCGAAGTTCAGTTCGCTTCGCTACTTCGAGAAGTCGACCTTCGGCGCCACACTGTTCTCCGGGTTGCCCTTGAAGTACTCGTCGCGGTAGTGAAAACCTGCCATGTTCGCCCAGATGCTCTGAGGGAACTGGCGAACATACACATTGTAGTCTTCGAGTACCTTGTTATACCTCTGACGCTCGACGGCGATACGATTTTCGGTTCCGGCGAGTTCATCCTCCAAACGCATGAACTGCTGATTGCCCTTGAGGTCGGGATACTGCTCCTGGAGCCGGAAGAACGGGCCCAATGCGACGTCCAGCTTGGAGTTGGCGTTGATGCTGCTGGCGCGATCGTTGCCTGCGGCAAGAACGCCGGCGCGGGCGTTGGCGATGTTGGTCAGAATGGTCGACTCTTCGGCGACGTAGCCCTTAACGGAGGCGACGAGGTTAGGGATGAGGTCGAGACGGCGCTGCTGCACGACGTTGACCTGTGAAAATGCCTGATTGACTGCCTCATTCTTCTGCACCAGAGTGTTCTTCGCGCCGATGTAGCTGCCGCCAACAAAAAGAAGAACAACGATGAGAAGAGCCACTAGACCAAGCACAACCCAAATAGCTTTCATGTTTTGTCAATTTCCCTTCGTTTAGATGTCATGTTACCCGTAGATGGCTTCACCGGCAGAAGTGCGTCGCCGGAACCGGTTCTTATTGTGCTTGCTGGCCCAACGTTTCACATTCGGCGTTCCCTCAATAGTCTCCGCTGGCTCCTCCGCCTCCGGAGCTGCCCCCTCCGAAGCCGCCAAAACCTCCGCCTCCATCACCTCCGTCTCCTCCTCGGCCACCGCGTCCACCTCGGTAACCGCCGCCTCCGCCGCCCATGAGGTTTCCGAGCAGGAAGAAGATGAGGCCGGTGTTGCCGGTCTTGACGAGGAAGAAGAGGATAAGCAGTATGACGCCGCCGCCGAGAACGATTTCGGTGAGACTGATCTGAACGGGGGCCGGCTCGCGGTGATATTGGTGGACCGGCTGGGCGAGGCTCAGGGTAACGCCGGCGTCGTCGGCGATGACACGCGCTATCTGTTGCACGCCGAGCGGGATGGCTGTGTTGTAGTCTCCCTGACTGAGAGATGGGACCATCGAGCGGCCGATATCGCCTACTTTGGCGTCGTTGAGGATCCCCTCAAGGCCGTAACCAACCTCAATTCGGTATTTCCGCGGATTCAACACGACGATCATCAGGAGGCCGCGGTCGGTTCCCTTGCGACCGACCTTCCATTTGTCTTCGAGCGCGGTTGCGAACTCGTCGATCGACTGGTCGTTATCGAGCGTCTTGATCGTAACGACGGCGATCTGGGCGTGAGCCTGACGGTCGACCTGGGTGCAGAGATTTTCGAGGTTGTATTTGGTTGACTGAGACAAGACGCCGGCAAAGTCGCTGACATAGCCGGTGGGGACCGGGAGGCTGCTCACCGATTCGGCCGTCGCATGGACCGACGGAGCGAAGATCAGGAGGACGATTGCCAGCCAGCGCGAAAGGAAGCTCATCGATGGTGATTCTACGCTTTGACTGTGAATACGGTTCAACAGTGAAGGCAGGGGCACTGCCATTTAGGCGAGATTCTTGCTAGGGGTGAGCACCTACAAGCTGGGTGCGGGCGTCGGCTTATTGCCGCCGTGTGCAGGCACGGGGATGCCTTTTTCGCGAGCGATTTTGTCGACCATCACGGTGTGCTCGTGGATGACACTGGCTACTTTGACGACGGCGTCGTGGAGGGTTGGATCGGTGGGGCTGGCCGCCTCGATGCGAAACGCATGAAGGTCCTTGTGGTGATCTTTGACCATGAAGGAGAGGTATTCCATGTCAAAGTCGTTTCCCGATAGTGCGTTGAGTTTGTCGTACTCGGCCTGATCTTCCTTGTTCATCGACTTGGGCAACATGACTCCCATGGTGTCGGCGACCTGTGCCATAACTTCGTTCGTTTTGGTGTGGTCGTCTACCATCTTCTGGGCGAAGGTCTTCACCTCGTCGCTGCTTCCCTTCTGTACTGCGAGTTGACCGAGCTTGACCTCGGCAATGCCTCCCTCTGCGGCTTTGCGGAGAAACATCTTGTCCTGCATGATCTGACCGACGTCACCGGCGTTGGGGCCGGAGTCCTGCAAGGCGGGACTGGTGGGCTGCTGTGGGGGCCGGCCTGGCTGAGTCTGCGCCGCAACGACGGCAGAGGGGTCAAATTGCGCCAGGAGAATCGCAGGGGAAAAGATGGCCGTACCGAGAAGAGTGATGCAAGCATAACTAAACTTCATGGTTGACTCCTAGCGCGGTGGTGTAGCCCGACGCCGCTTGCCATAGGTCATACACCAGTTTGGTGTACGAGCATACTCCCTGGTTGCCTCCGGAGCCTAGTCTGACACTGTATTCTTGAACTGGAGCTCCGATTAATGACGCAAAGTACCATCAGGCCACCCCAAGCCCGCCAGGAACCAACCCCAACCACATTGCACGGACAGACGCTGGAGGATAACTACCGCTGGATGAGGGATAAATCCTCGCCTGAGGTGATAGCGCACCTTGAGGCGGAGAACGCCTACACGCTGTCGGTGATGGCTCCCACTGAGGAACTGCAGAAGAAGCTGTATGCGGAGATGCTGTCTCATATCAAGGAGACCGATGTGTCGGTTCCCTATCGGAACCGGGGATGGTTTTACTATGTCCGGACGTTCGAAGGGAGCCAATACCCCATCCATTGCCGCAGGTTGGCAACGGGCGCAACGTATGACGAGTCGCAGCCGGAACAGAATTTGCTCGATGTGAACAAGTTGGCCGAGGGTCAGGCGTTTATGGCCGTCGGTGAGATGACGGTGAGTCCGGATGGAAATCTGCTGGCCTATTCAACCGACAACACCGGGTTTCGGCAGTACACGCTGCACATTCGCGATTTGAAAACCGGGGTAGATCTGCCTGATACAGCTGAACGTGTAGGGGCAGTCGCGTGGGCGGCGGATTCGGCGACGTTGCTCTATACGACAGAGGATGAAGTCACAAAGCGTCATGACCATGTGTTTCGGCATCGGCTGGGAGATGCGACTGCCAAGGATGTCGTGGTCTATGAAGAGAAGGATGAACGCTTCAACCTGGCGGTGGGTAAGACTCGCGATGGTAAGTATCTATTGATGGAGGCGGGCAGTCATACGACGAGCGAATGCCGGTTCCTTTCGGCAGAGACGCCTGACGGGGAGTTTCAAATGATTGCGCCGCGAGTGGATGATCAGGAGTACTCGGTCGATCATCGTAACGGACTTTTATATATCCGAACTAATGATGTGGGGAAGAACTTTCGCGTGGTGACGGCGCGAGTGGAAACGCCAGGAAGAAACTTCTGGGAGGAGTTGATTCCGCAGGATACCGATGCGCCGCTCGAGGACTTTTCACTGTTTGAATCGTTCTGCGTCAGTTCGAGACGCCGGTTGGGATTGCCAACATTGACTGTGACTCAGTTTGGAATGGCAAAAGAGTTGGGTTCGTCGAAGGAGATCGAGTTTCCTGAGCCGGTTTATTCGGCGGGGGGACATGCGAACCCGGAGTTTGAGACGGAGAAGTTTCGGTATGGCTATCAGTCGCTGGTTTCGCCGGCGTCGGTGTACGAGTACAACGTGAAGACTGGCGTTTCAACGCTTTTGAAGCAGCAGGAGGTGCCGGGAGGGTTTGATTCGTCGCGGTACGGGTCGGAGCGCGTTTGGGTTGAGGCGGTGGACGGCGTGAAGGTACCGGTGTCGGTGGTCTACCGTCGGGATTCCTTCAAGTCTAACTCGAAGAATCCCCTCTATCTATATGGATATGGGTCTTATGGATATCCGCTACCGATTGGGTTTAGCGTGTCGAGGTTGTCGCTGCTGGACCGCGGCGTGGTGATCGCTTACGCGCATATTCGCGGTGGTGGCGAGATGGGCGATTCGTGGCACGACGCTGGAAAGATGATGGTGAAGCGGAACACTTTTTCTGACTTCATCGCAGCGGCGGAGCAGTTGGTGGCGAAGGGGTATGGAGCGAAGGACCGCGTGGCGATTGAGGGTGGGAGTGCGGGCGGGCTGCTGATGGGTGCGGTGGTCAACGAGCGGCCGGATCTGTTCCGGGCGGTTTTGTCGCATGTGCCGTTTGTGGATGTGATGAATACGATGCTGGATGCTTCCCTGCCTCTGACTGTGGCGGAGTATGAGGAGTGGGGGAATCCAAATGATGCGGAGGCGTTTGAGTACATGCGGTCGTACTCGCCTTACGACAACCTGAAGGCTGGGCCTTATCCGGCGATGCTGGTGAAGACAAGTTTGAATGATTCGCAGGTGATGTATTGGGAGCCGGCGAAGTATGTTGCCAGGCTGCGGACGCTGAAGACGAACAATACACCGCTGCTGCTGCACATCAATATGGATGCGGGACATGGCGGGGCGAGCGGGCGGTATGACTATTTGAAGGAGATTGCGTTTGATTATGCGTTTCTGCTGCGGGAGCTTGGCGTGGAACGTTGAAGACTGATCCCTGACGGTCAAATCAGCCACCAGCGTCGATGCTGGTGGCCTTTGAGATTTCACCGACTGAACTGTCGAGTTTATGCCGCCTTTAGCTTACGACGTCCGTTGCGAACCAGGACAATCAGTCCCGACATCCCGGTGCCAATCAGCAGGATTGAAGAAGGCTCCGGAGTCGCGGCAGCGGCAAAATCTTTTGCCAGAATCGTGTCGGCGGCCGTTGTAGGGTGGAAACCGTCCCAGAAGAGATACTGGTCGGGGTTAGAGCAAATCGACGTGGTAGTAAGGCAGGGATCCGTCGAATCGGTAAGTCCGTAAGCCCCGGGATCGGTGCTGAGTAGTCTGCTCAGATTGAAGGTATCAGCATAAGTCACGCCGGGAGGAAGGCTCGCCTGCAGCAATAGATTGAATTGCTGGGCGTATGCCGTTGCCGCGGCATTGCCATAAAAATCAGGGGTCACTCCCAGATCAGGCATGCCGGGTACCAGAATGTATTTGGCACCGTCGCCTTGAAGCGTGGCGATGATTGAATCAATATTTGCTACTGCGGTCGAGATTGAGCCGTTGACAAGAAAATCGTTGGCGCCGCCCCACACCATAAATAAGGCAGTCGTGGTCAAGGGCGGGGTCAAAATGGGAGCGGATAAAGCTAATTCGCCTTGCATGCCCGGCAGGCCAAACGTACCCAGAGTGGTCTGCGTCCCGTTATCGACATAGTTCCCAATACCCGTGGTAGCTCCCCCAAAGGCAAAGTCATAGAGCGGAACGCCTAGCATAGCGGCCAATTGCTCCGCGGCGACCGGCCCATTGGAGAAACGGCCCTGGTAATAGGGGGGCGACGGGGGATATGCAGCCACACCATAAAGATTCCCGTTGTCAGACAGACTGTCTCCGTAGACGACCAGGCCAGAATACGAACTGGCTATGGCTGAAGACGTAGTGATAAGAGCAATTGCAACCAGCAGCAAGAATTTGCGGAAAATCATGTAATCCTCCTGCGAAGCAAGGCAGCGAGCGACTAACAGAATGCGAAATACAGTCTCATATTTCAGTCCTCCAAACAAGGCAAATTGCGGGTTAGCTGCTAAATGCCTGATCAACCTATAGATCGAGCGCTAGACTTTGGAGGTTTCGGATTCTTCGATCTTGTCACCTTCGCCGGGGGCGAGGAAGAGGTTGGTCTCGAGACCGTGCTGGCGGGTGTAGAGGTCGTAGTAGCGGCCTCCGAGCGCGTACAGAGTCTCGTGGGTCCCGCGTTCGAGGATCTCGCCTTGTTCGACGACAAGGATCTGGTCGGCGCGGCGGATGGTGGAAAGCCTATGGGCGATCACGAAGGTGGTGCGGCCCTGCATGAGGAAGCTGAGACCGTTCTGGATCATGGCTTCGGACTCGGAGTCGAGGGAGCTGGTGGCTTCGTCGAGGATGAGGATGCGGGGATCGGCGAGGATGGCGCGGGCGATGGAGAGGCGTTGGCGCTGTCCGCCGGAGAGCTTGACGCCGCGCTCGCCAACGATGGTCTCGTATGCTTCCGGGAACCTTTCAGCAAATTCATCGACACGGGCGATGCGGCAGGCGTTCATCAGCTGCTCTTCGGTTGCGTTGGGGCGAGAGAAGAGGATGTTCTCGCGGATGGTCCCGTCGAAGAGGAAGGTGTCTTGAAGCACGACGCCGAGCTGATCGCGGTAACTGGAGAGACGGACTGTGGCGAGGTCGATGCCGTCTACCAAAACTTTGCCGGTGGTGGCGGTGTGGAAGGCGCAGATGAGCGATATGATGGTCGACTTGCCGGAGCCGGAGGAGCCGACGAGCGCAGTGACTGTGCCGGGGGTGGATTCGAAGCTGATGCCGTGAAGGACTTCCTTGCCGGGTTCGTAGGCAAAGGTCACGTTGTCGAAGGCGATGTCTCCGCGGATGGTGGGAAGAACAACCGTACGGGTGGGCTCGGAGTCTTCCTCGCTCTCGTTGAGGATTTCTGTGGTGCGGTCGAGGCCGGCCAGCGCTTCAGTCAGCTGAGTGCCGATCGAGACGAGCTGCACGATCGGAATGGTCATGAAAGCGAGGAACATGACGTAGGTCATATAGCCGCCGGGGGTGAGTTGGCCGGAGACGACGCGGTGTGCGCCCAGGTACATGACCAGAGCTCCAACGATGCCGAGGACCGCAGTGGAGGCGAGCGACATGAGGGACTGCGCCGTGAGCGAGGAGATGACGTTGTTGAGAAGGCGCTGGGCACCGGCGGCGAAGACGTTGGCCTCGCTCTCTTCGGCGTGGTACCCCTTCACGACGCGGACGCCGCCAAGGGACTCGGTGAGGCGACCGGTAACTTCGGCGTTGATCTTGGCGCGTTCGCGGAAGATGGGACGGATGGTTTTGAAGGCTTGCTGAAGGATCAGGCCGAAGGCGACGAGAACGATGAAGCTGACGACAGTCATCTGCACGCTGAGCTTGATGAGATAGCAGAAGGCGAAGATGGCGGTGAGGATGCCGCCGAAGAAGTCGATGACGCCGGTGCCAATGAGGTTGCGGACGCCTTCTACGTCGGTCATGATACGGGCGACGAGGGTGCCAGTGCGGTTGGCGTCGTAGAAGGAGACGGGCAGGCGGCCGATGTGGGCCTGGACCTTCATGCGCAGCTCTGCGATGAGGCGCTGGCCTTCTTTGGAGAGAAGTTGCGTTAGCGTGTAGGAGGTGATGCCCTGGACGATGGTCGCGAGCAAGACCGCGCCGACGATCATCGGGAGCAGCGCGAGATTCTTGCCATACATGACCTTGTCGATAAGGGGCTTGGTCGAGGCGGGCAGGATGAGACCGCTGAAGCGGTTGATGATCATCAGGAGGAAGCTTCCGCCGAGGAGCAGGCGGCGGGGCTTGATGAGCTTCCAGATCTCGGGAAGAACTTTTTTGAGGTTGGGCTTGGGACGGCCAGCAGAGAGCTGTGCAGAGGCGGCTGCGCCCCCGCGCGAGGGACGGTCAACTGACTTCATGCCGCCGCCGAATTTAGATGGGCCATAGGATGACATTGATGGGTCAATTTTACGCTTGAGACAGGACTTCCCTGCCCCTTCACCTTATCTAGATGATTTTGGGGCGGCTTGCGATGCAATATCAGGCGATCCGGCTGCGGCGGGCATTGATAAAAGACCGGACGCAGAAGAGCACGTAGATAAGGCTGAAGAGTCCCAGCGTGGCCTTCGATTCCACCGCTGCAGGATAGGGAAAAGACACGCCGTGGGCAAGCCGGAAGACGTCGACCATGGCTGGAATCATGCCAAGAAAGACGAGCAGGGCTACCGTGACAGAGATGTGCATCCACAGCATGCGTTTTTTGCTGTCTTCGGTATTGGCCATGACGCCGAAGAGGGCGAAGAGGATGCCGATTCCAACAGGGATCAAAGCAGTTGGGTGCTCGCTGCCGGTGGCGACGTAGCTGAAGATGCCGAGGGCGATGAGCAGGATGCCGAAGCCGATGGTGAGTTTTGCCATGATGGAGGTCCTCTGTGGGTCCGATATCAGCATAGCGGATTCGCGCGGCCAAAGTGCCTTACGATTCCGTCGGAGTTCCATCGAGGGCGCTGGAGCAAAAAAATATCCGGCCGTTTGGCCGGATATCTTCGTGCCTTGAGATTTGTTTCTAGCGGGGCGCCGCGTTCGCGTTCATCATGTGGTTCATGGCTGTCTCATAACCACGGCGGAAGCCTTCACGATAGTCGGCCTGCGCGCTGGGCGCTACATGGGGATGGCGGTACTCATCGCGATTGTTGACATCGGGTCTGCGATGGTTGTCATAGTCTTTGCGTGCACCTTCGATACCGTCGTGAAATCCTTGCCGCTGAATTTCACGAAACTCCTGTGGTGGTGTGTCCCAGTCGCGGTCCCGATCATGGTCCTGCATGGCCGGCGCCGCATACGGTTGAGCAACTGCAAAAGCGGGCGTCGCGAGAGCGAGAGCAAGTAGTGAAACTGTAAGTTGGTTACGCATCATTGTGAACATCCTCCGTGCGTTCAGTACAAGACGTTTCAGTACCAGAACAGCGAATCAAACTCAGACCGATCAGATGATGGGATTCTGCTTCTCGTTGTCCAGAGCAATGCCGTGGGGCTTAAGCGGCCTCTTTTGTGACGTCTGCAGGACCACATTATTTGCGGATATTCAGCGGACCAAACGTCACATCGGGTGCCCTACGACTGGAGCACGGTGAAAGGGTGCATCGAATAGCTGTGGCCAGCTGAGAAGAGTCAGCTGGCCACAACTTTGTGATGCTCGGCGATGAGTATCCGGGACGAGCGCTAGTAGATCACCTTCAGGCCGAATTGAATGATGCGCGGCTCGAAGGTGCTGGTGATCTGTCCGCCACCGGTAAGGTTTCCGCCGACGATGTTGCCGGGGGCGATCGTTCCGCCGGTACCAGCGGTTGCGGTCGTCGTACCCTGAGTGCCGCTGATTCCGCCGGGGAGGTACAGGTTGGTGTGGTTGAAGAGGTTGTAGAACTCCGTGCGGAATTCGACCTTCAGGCTCTCGATGGGGGTTGCGAACTTCTTGTTGAGAGCGAGGTCGGTCTGGTAGAAGGCCGGGGTGCGGCCAGGATTGCGGCTGGCGGTGCCGAAGGGGCTTAGCACATTGCCGGCAGCGTCCTTGATCGGAGGCAGGACGAAGGCATTGAAGTTGATGTAGTTGACGTAGCCGGTGTTTGCGGCCCGGCTGCTGCGTCCCTGCGTAATTTTCTGGCCGGGGACATAGTTGGGACGATACTCATTAGCACCGCGATAGGTGGCCGAGATTTGGGGCGAGACCGCCTGGGCTCCGTTGGGGCCGTAGGTGATGTTGAAAGGCGTACCCGCCTGCATGGTGTTGATCGCGCTTACCTGCCAGCCTCCAACGAGGGTGTTGACGAAACCATTGCTGGAGTTGACAAAGTGACGACCATTTCCAAAGGGCAGTTCGTAGACGAGGCTAGTGATGTTGGCAAGCGGAAGGTTATAGTCCGACTGCGCGTAGTCGGCGCGGATGTTGTTGCCGTCCTGTGGCGAGGGCGTGTTGCCTTCGAGCGAGGCGCTGGCGTTATCGAGTGAGTGCTCCCAGGTGAAGGTGTTGAGCAGAGTGAGACCACCGACGAACTGCTGCTCATATTTGACCTGGAGTGAGTTGAAGTTCGAGTAGAACTCATTCACGGCCGCGGTGATGTCGGACGGCCAGTTGATGTAAGGACGAGCGAAGCCAGCCGCCGGGTTCTTCTGGTTAGCGTTCAGAAAACCCTGCAGCTTGACGCCGTGGTTGCCGACGTACGCTATGTCGAGCAGGGTGTTCTTGGCCAGGGTGCGCTGGATGCTGAGGAAGTAGCTCTCGACGTAGCTGTCCCTGGTGTTTTTGGGAATGTAGGTGATGTTGTCGGTGGCGGGGTTGAAGCTGGTGACCAGGCCGCTCGGGTACCCCTGATCGGAGGTAGCGAAGCAGGACGGCGTTGTGCCGTTCACTGGAATGATCTGAGCGGGAAGCGGAGTTGAGCAGTGATTCGTGGTGTTCGGGGCAATCTGGCTAACAGCGGCGAACTGTGCCTGCGGTGCGTTGATGCCCAGGATGTCTCCGGAGCCGGCGCGAGTGTAATGCGCGTAGCTTATGCCGAATCCGCCGCGAATCGCAGTCTTGGGATCGACCGAGTAAGCAAAGCCCAAGCGCGGGCCGAAGTCAGTGTAGTCAGGATTGACCAGGGTCTTGCCGTAGGTCCCGCCATAAGAGACCGGGGTGATGCCGTTGCCCGCAACAGCTCCAGGCGTGGTGGTAAGGACGGTTTGAGTGCCTGGATCGAAGTTCGAGACGCGGTTGTACAGGTCAGCATAGGGCGAACCGTACTCCCAGCGCAGGCCGATATTCAGTGTCAGGTTCGCCCGGGCTTTCCAGTCGTCCTGCGCGTAGAGGTTATGCGTGTTCTGCGTGAGGTGAGCCACGTAGAAGTTGGCCAGCGAGTACGCGTTGGTGGTGCCGAAGAGGAAGTCCGCCCAGTAGGTGTCGCTGACGGTCGATCCGCCGGCATTCGAGTAGCCGCCGCCGTAGGTGAAGGAGCCGTAGAGCGGGTTGTTGTCGTTGACCGCCATCCAGATACGCTCGAATTCGTAGCCGAACTTCATCGAGTGCTTGCCCTTGACCCAGGTGAAGTTGACCTTGGGGTCGATGAGGGCGGGATCCTGCCACTGCGGGTTCGTGCTCTGCCGGCCGAAGCCGGTGAAGCCGGTGATACCGATAGACGGCAGGCCCCCAGCGACGACGGGGTTGTTGGTCGGCAGGCCGGGGATGTTGTTGAAAGAAGTATTTCCGATGGAGAGGTTAAACTTGCCGGCCTTGGTGCGGTCCAGGCCAAGACGGGCATCGAGGACCTTGTTTGAGCTGATCAGGTAGGTGTAGCCGAGAGCGATCTGCTGATCGAGAATTCTGATGGTGCCGTTGGTCTGACCGTCGAGTGGAATTGGAATGGCCGGGTAATTAACGCCGGTCTCCTTCCGGTCGCTGACGCGGAGAAACGCTGAATTCTTGGGATTGATTTGCCAGTCGAGACGCAGGTCACCTTTGTCGGAGTTGTCGGTGAAGGGGACCTGAACGGCGTAGTTGTTGGACGCTAGACCCGTGGTAGCAAGGCCGCTTTGCGGAAGTGCGTTGTAGACAGCGGGCGACTTGAAGAAACTGATGATCTGAGCCGAGAGCGGGTTGATTGCGTTGGCTGGGATTGGGGTGCCGGCCGGGTAAACCACTCCGGTCGTGGCGTTCTTGACGGGTACGACGAGGATGCCGTTCAGTTCGTTCTGCGTCGGCAGGGTGAGCACGCTGAGAGGCTTGAGCACCTGGCGGAAGCCTTCGTAATCGACGAAGTAGAAGAGCTTATCCTTGATGATGGGACCGCCGAAGTTGACGCCGAACTGGTTGCGATTGAAGGTGGGCTTTTTGAACGGGACCGTCGCGCCGGTGTTGCTGACCGTCAGCGGTTTGAAGAAGCCTGCTGCATTGAGGTTGGTGTTGCGGATGAACTCGTACACCGTGGCGTGAAAGTGATTGGTTCCGCTCTGTGACGCGACGTTGATCGTAGCGCCGGATGAGCGGCCGTACTCAGCACTCTCGTTATCGGTTACGACCTGGAACTGCGCAACAGAATCCGGCGGGACAGCAATGATCTGGTTGTCGAATCCCTGGTTGCTCTCGCCATAGGCGTTGTTGTCCATACCGTCGAGCAGGAAGTTGTTGAACATGCTGCGTTGGCCGTTGACGTTATAGGAGCCGGCGCGCGTGAGCGAGTTGATGGAGCTGGTGGTCGCCGAGGTAGGCGCCTGGCGCGAGCCGGGGATCAGGCCCAGCAGATCGGAGTAGTTGCGGGTGACCAGGGGGAACGCCGCGCTCTGATAGTTGGTGATG
>Ga0206911_1006_pt1 | contig 56793 bp, 64 predicted proteins | sample Alteio_BWOrgHeat_74_FD_152956 | JGI IMG/M metagenome (GOLD analysis project Ga0206911, IMG submission 152956) | Enriched cells from forest soil in Barre Woods Harvard Forest LTER site, Petersham, Massachusetts, United States -... | ecosystem: Environmental > Terrestrial > Soil > Temperate forest >...
AGTTGCTAAGAAAAGCTGGGTATACAGTATACATGATAAATGAATATAGAACATCGAAATTATGCCACGAATGTAATGGGGAGACGGAGAATTTTTTAGAGAGGGAATCAAAGAAACCAAAAAGTAAGGGGAAGAAGTTACTGGTATGGGGATTAACGAGGTGTAAAAACCTGAAATGTAAGTTAATTCATAACCGGGACGTCAACGCCTGCAAAAATATGCAAAAGATAGTAAGGTCAATATTAAGAGGAAAGGGAAGACCAGAAATATTCACAAGAAAGAAGGAGGATGAAAATATATAATCATTCGTGTTATTAAACGACACGAATTAACCAAATTTTTATGGTTGATGCGTTTTTTCGGAACTGTCCGGATGAAATTTGTATTAGCTATAAAAAGTTGAAATATTTAATGTTTGTAAATCTCTTACATTTCAGCTATTATCCATGCATCTTATCCTAAGAAAAGTAATGGAAAAGGTTGTTTTATTACGTGAGTTGCGTAATCTTCGCGATGAGTTTGTCATTACATTGAAATCATGGGGAGCAAGCTGTGAGGAAAAAATTGCAAATATCGAAAGGGAGTTAGCTAATGATGATGTAGAAAAAGTTATTTTACTGCATGAACTACAAAAGATGCGATATGCATTTGATATTTCATTTAATTCATTAATTGCCAATCATCAAGAAAAAATTGCGATTATCGAACGACAGTTGGCGAATGATGAAAAAAAAGTAGCAAAAGTCGAACTAAGTCAATCCCAATTTGTTCGTGTTAAATCATTTAAAGGAATTGATTTGACACACTTGATAACTAAATGTGGTTTTATTGCTAAAGTAAAAAGTGTTAAGCTTGGAAAATTCGACATATATTTAAACCCACAATTGATAATTGTAGAATATTCAAAACCAATCAATATTGAAGAAATGAAAGCTACATCAGCTTGTTTCCAGATTACTGATTGGTTTGGAACACTTAAACCTCCTCAATATGATATTTATTATTCTAAATCTGAAGATTTGGCTTTTCCTACTGAAAAATATTTGGAAGAGATAAGTGACGTACCAATCTTTGAAGTTTCATAATTTGTTTTTTATTTATTTTTAAAATTCTACTGGTGTTTCATATGTAGCTATCATATCATCATCTATAAATTTTAAATCTATCTCTGAACATTTTTCTTTTTCATAATATTTAATACATTGCATTATTATTTTTTTGGGTATTTTTTTAAGTTCACAGTTTCCTTCGAAATGTTCTTTCACAAAGTATGGTTTATTTCCTAATTGAACAAGTTTAAACATTCGGACATGAAACATATTTGGATATTTTAAATCTATATGTGCTTTTAATGATTCATATTTTTTTTGATTTGTAGCTGGATCATCTGACATGGGATATATAATTTCGTCGTGCAGTCGCGAAGAAAATTGTAATGTATTATCAGTTGTTTCGGTATACACTCTTAAATTTTCAATAGTGTGTGCATATAATTTTTCACAATTACCTATAACTTTACCAAAAATAATTTCTCTAAATTTCTTACAACCTTTTAAAAATTTTGATGTAGTAAACTTTGATAGATATTCATTCCACGACATTGTATCATCAACTAATTGTGGATAAAATTGTTTCATCATTGTAAAATTAGCAGATCTTATGTCGATCGATATAAAATTTTTATTACTATATTTTGGAAGATACAAACTTTCACCTGTTAGAAATTTTTCATTTTTATGATCTTTTATACATTGCAAATATTTTGACAATTCACTTTTTGATTTTAGATCGTATATTACATTATTCATAACATCATCAATATGATTTTTGAAGAGTTCTAGGGTTCCTATTGTTTTAATGTCATCTTGCAAAATTTCCATTAAGGATATTGAATTGTAATATTTATCAAGTTTAGTCATATAATAATCAATATATTTTGGTGATGTTATTGGAATTGGTATATTAGTCCAATACACAAATAATTTAATAATTTTACTATCCAACGACATTTTATATGATAATAAAATATGAACAATGCCACATTATAAATAATAATCAAATTTTCCCGGGTAGAAATACGAAGTGTTTTCTTTATTAATCTCTGGATTAAAAATTGAATGATAATTGACTTGATATTCTTTAATAAAAAAAACATATGCCATATAACTAAATGGGTCAAGTAACAACTAAGTCATTAAGTGAATATCTACGAAAAGATAAGAGCGAAGACAAAATATGTAAATCATTAAAAAAATATAATATTAAATCAGAAAATAAAAGTGATTACCCAATAATATTTAAAGCAGTTGATAAAAATAAAATAAAAGTAGTTCAAAAATTATTGGACATGGGTTATGACATCAATAAACAAATTGGTAAAGATTTACCTAGTAGGTGTGAAGAAAAATATAAGGATGAAACATTATTAATGAGAGCTATTAATGAAAATAAAACAGAGATTGCAACTTTATTAATTAATGATAAAAAATGTAATTTAGAAATTAAAAATAGGAGTGGACGGACAGCATTTTATTATGCTTTAGCAGAAAATAATTTTATTTTAATTAATTTAATGTTAAGTCGTGAAGTTAATCTCAATGTGCAAACGAAAAGTGGAATTTCTTATCTCATATTACTTGTAAGTAAGATAGAAAATGGACGAATAATGTCGTTAGTAGATAATACTGAGCGTGATATGAGCCGTATTGACAAATCCTATCAAACTATGAAAAAAGAATATGATGATCTATTCAAAAAATTGGTTTCTGTTTCAAATTTGAATGCTGTTGATTCATATAGAATGTCAGTACTATCATATCTCTTTTCATTGACCAAACGATATTTTCTAAATACAACCTGGAAATTACAACCGGTTGAATATCCACCTCAAGATGTTTTGGATACATTATATAATAAAGAATATATTAACACCATAATTAATCATCATTTGGATAAAAATGATATTACCTTTCTTGATCATTATTATGATGATATTGGTGATCGCTTTTTTGGTCGTGATGGTAGATGGGGCACCTACGATCACTCACGCAGAAATGAAAAATTAATTGCATATTTGTATAATAATAATTTAATGGGTAAGGTTAAAAATGTATATAAAACAAAAATATTTCAGTGTATTGATAATGATGCTTTTTTATCATCACAATTTAAAAATGAATATTATGATCCAAATATTATTGGTTTAATAGTTGATTTTGTTTATTAGGTATGTGTCGTATGCATCTAATAAGATGAATATAAAATTGAAAATATTATTAACTGTCATACTTATTAATTTTGATATTTATTTATAGTCAATTACATCAATGGCGACACTTATTTCGGCTAGTTTTTGTTTTTGTTCGGATGTATGTCAAAAGTCTTTTTTTCGTTCAGATAAAGAAAATATTTCCAAATACAAAAGTCACTTGTTAATGAGAAACCATGGATTACCATCGTATCACAGTGCAATGTGTTTATTTCAAAATATATCTAAAATAAGATCCGATGAACACAAGTTAGAATTGGTACGTTTGTGGATCGTTCATACAAATGATCTTGTTGGATATCATCGAAAACATGTAACTTTACCTGTTGTACAATTTGTGGAATTTTTAGATGATGTAAAATTAGAACAAGACATTAATCGTGCAATTGTATGTGAAATAATGGGTCCCTTTCTGTCAGATTTGAAAAATGAAAATGTTTCGCTAATTACATCAAAAATAAAGAATAAGGAGGATCCTGTTTTTTTCAAACTACAAGAACTAATTAAAAAATCTGATGAAAAGAAACTTCCTGCATCCGCTCCATCGGCTCCGCCTCTACCAGAACCAAATTTGGATGACTTATTGGCACGATCAACTGTTACTGCTGTCGTGGGAAATGTGATAACAGCTGAAGGTTCACAGGTCCGTATCACAGGTGATATGTTCGGAACAACTGTTTCTATTTCCGGTTAATTGCTTTTTTTATTATTACATTAAAAAAAATTGACTATTATAATATACTGATAAATCCTTTATATTGGCAATGTATTATTGGTGAAAACCATGGCTCGACGGCCTTTGGCACCGACAGCCATAAGCATCGAGAGCAAAAAAGGTGTTTCGACACCTTATGCCCATCGCGATGATGCAAAAAGGTCATTGGCTCCACTTGCGAAAGGCAAGAAAGGTGGGGAATCTTATGTTCATGATCCAGTAGATCATGCTAATACAAAAAGGACAATTGCTCGAATCAGGGCTACTGTAATCAAAGCTGATCAGCAACGTTACAGGGGAACGCTACCGACAGAGCTTTTCAGGACACTTCATCTCACATTGTGTGTCATGAAATTCCTTGGAAGTAAGGAATATTTTTGTTGGATGGGTATCTGGCGACATTCAACATACACATTAACTCACCCCACGAGTCAGCCATTGTGGTTGAGGGAATGTGTTGTTTTTCGCATCAAGTCTAAAGACAAGCCGTTACTTGGACTGTTTGATGAATTACGAACAGAAGGGCGTAAGCTGTCACCATCTTTCATCAAGGCTCAAGCAATAAAGAAAAAGATCGACACCGACCAGAAAAAACGAGAGGCCAAGAAATGTGGTCGTCGATGGGTTTCTGATGAAGATCGGGCATATGCGGATGATGACGATGTGCACATTGATGGTTGGGGCGATGTATATTGATTTTTCTATTTTTCTATTCTTCTAATCCATCCATGGATTTGTAATCAGTTAATTTTATTTTTGGTGATTTATTGAAAACCAAACTAATTGCCTCATTGAATGGACTAGACATGTCAATAGTTCGCAAAATCCGAGCATAGCTGTCTTTTACATTTTGTAATACATATGCAATTTCATTGTCATCATTAAAAAGAATAAAATCTCCTGATAATGGATGATAAATCATTACCTTATATACAAAACAAGAAGGAATACGTTGTGAATCTAATTCAATATCATCATGTAATTTGACACTGGAATACACAACAAATTTACTTTTAATTGTGTCGATTGTATCATAATGAAAAGTATATTTTTTTGATTCAACAGTATGATCATGATAATTTTTTTCATGTATGTCGGTCCTGATAAATATTTCACCATTATTTTGCGTTGAACAACAACACATAATGACACCCATGGCAATATAATATGTTTAAAATCATATATAACAATTAAAATAAAAAAAGATCAATTTTTTACATTATATTTCGGGTCATTAACCTTTTTAGTAAATTCATCTTTAATATTCTTTTCCATAATACCTCCAGGTTTATATTTGTTTGCGTCTATTACATAATCTAATACTTTTTGAAAATAATTTGAATCATAATGTGGATTTTCATCAAAATTAATAATATCCGCCCCTTTCCTATAATTTCCTGCATGAAGCAAATATAATTTTTCATTATCATCATTCAATATAACTAAATCACCAGAATATGGACATAAAATCATTGCCTTATAGACAAAACATTGTGGAATTATTTTATTGTCGACAGTTATATTTTCTGAAAGTTTTACATTTGTGAATACGATGAATTGACAATTAAAATTTTCACATTGATCGTATTTAAAATTATATTTACTTGGTTGCAATGCAAATCCCCTTTCCCATCGCCATTCCCTGTTATAATTATCATAGTATCGTTTTAATCTTACATTATCTTGTTGCTTGTATATTTTAATTGTACTTGAATTCGAACCCATTTTTTTTGAAAGAAGGTGATATACAAAATATTAGTATAGCTATTATAACATTAAATGTTCAACTTTTTAATCAATTCTATTTTAAAATAGAATTGATTAAAACAGTTAGACGTCGCAGAATGTTCAATTTTTTGAATCAATTTAGAACACTTCTATATTTTGACATGTTGTCGTAATCATCAGTTTATCATCAGAAATATCCAATGTGATTTCCATTTGGTCCATCATATGATTTGTAACCATACTGCCATTTCCGTATACAGTTTCATCAATATGCCATAAATAAGTTCCAGCATGATTAAATCCGGATGGTATTTTTGTATAGTTACATAATATTCTATATTTATCTGTTCCAGTTCCAACATATAATGCTTCATCGATTTCTTTTTCAATTTTGTATTTATTAAAATCGCATATGCATTGTAAAAAAGTTATAAATTTTGCATACGTATTTGGTTCAGTAAAATCAGGACCTATCGTTTTTTTATTTGCTTTTTCGCATCCTTCACAACCACATGCACTATTTCCACAAATTTCAATTCTTCTATCTGTATCAATTATTTTATTGTTTAAATCACAACTATGATTACAATTAAGTTGCTCATAATGTCTTATGGTTTCTATATTAGTCATTAATTGAAATGGTAAATTTGATTGATTTATAATTTGTTCATCCATTTCAGTATGATCAATATTTAAATCATTGATTATTGCATCAAGTTCACCTGTTTTACATGAGGCATCCCTATACCTATAATATACACTGTTTCCATTAAGAATAAGCATTGGTATGTCAGCATCCTCATCCTCTTCTTCATTATCAATATCAATAGGTTTAAATTCTCTTAAATCTTTCCGAAATGTTTCACCAAATTTTGTATTAATATATGTTTCCAAATATGTTTGGTCATTGATTATTTTTACAAATTCTCCATAACATGGTATACTAAAAAATGCTGATGCTAATAATGTCCTTAAATCAACATATTTTAACTCTTTGTTAATGTAATCACATTGAGCTATATAATATTTTTGATTTGGTAATGTTGTAGATAATATATGTGTATATACAACAATCATATCCAAAAATTTGTTCATAAATGGAGTCATAAAGTTATTTGATGGATCTGGAAACAATAATAATTTAATTTTATCGGACATGTTAAGTTCAAATATTACTTGATTTTGAATTTGTACAATTACCTTAGGTACAATTTCATTGAATAATTTCCAACAATTTTTCCTTGTTTATTATCAAAAGAGATTTCTGGAATGTTTGATATAATTTTGTTCCACTGTTTGTTAATTGTTGATCTTGTATTTTTATATGCTGTTACTGACACTTCTGATAAATTCTCTACATCATTCGAACTGAGATAATTTAATGTATGTTCAAATGTGTTTAATGATTGTTTTAACATATGATATTTTTATTTGTTGATATTTAACTGATTTAACTATTAACAATTCAATTTTATAATTTATTGGTTGTATTACTGGAGAATCACGGGAATATACAGCTGGATCTTTCCGTGATTCTCCAGTAACACAAGTGATGGAATCTAAGCATGAAACTATAAATGATCCAATATAATAGGTTATATGGAAACATTATATGTTACAAATTATTGATTTTATGCTTTATTACAATCACTTCTACATACTAATGTTGCATTGCTTTTACACTTCGTGTATAGCACCCGTGTTAATATCTCTTTTCTAAAGAAAAGAATATTAATCGGGGGCGCCCGGGCAATAAATGGATATCACTCAACCATCTCACTTATTAAAAAATTGATATTAAATCACTGAATGTGTTTACTTTATATTATCAAGAAAATAAATATATGTCAGACACCAACAAAGAGTTAACAGTTAATACAGATTTAGAGAATATAATTGAATATAATGGTTATAAAACTGAAGAATACATCGATAGGTATTCCGGAACTCCATATCATAAAACTCGCGAAGTTCCCATTATAGATGTAGAAAAAACCATTGAGAATTTAGTTAATGTTGTTAATGAATTACGTCGTGAAATTGCTATTCTCAAATCGAAACAAAAAGACCTATAAAGAAATATTCATTTTCTTGCAAAGATTAATAAATACAGTCCCTTGCTCCCTTGCATCATCTTCTGGGTTATGAGTTAACGTGAATCCTGCAGATAATGTCTTTCGAAATTCCTCAAGATCTTTTTTAGATATAATATTATTTTGCTTACAATATGTCCAAAACAATGTCGATGCACATCTTGCTGAAAATCCTAAATTTGGTGCACTTTCTGATTTAAATAATTCATAATAACTTTTCAACCATTGCCAATCATATGCAGCAGGATGAGCCACAAAGCTTATATCATATGTTTTATTTAATGTTGTCAATATATCTTCTAATTCTTTAACAAAATCTTTAGCATCGATTTGATTTGATGTAACAAATTTCCAACTTTCAGGATGTTTACTCCAAAATTCACTCATGCATTTTGGATCTTGAACTCTGTCTGAAAGAGGTAATAGGTTTCGTTGATAACTTTTAATTTCCTTTCCATCTGGTTCAAAAAATACAATACCTATTGATAACATAGAATTTTTTACAGGCACTTCACCATCAGCTTCAATATCGAAAGAGGCATATAATTTTTTTTTACTCATTTTGATATTCTTTTTTTATTATAATTAATGTTGAATATATTAATTATTCAACTTTTTTTGTATCTAAGGTATGGATTTCAGAAAGTAACACAAATGGCTAATTACCATTCGCAACAAATTAGATTTATCCTATGCTTTTTTGTATTGGTTTAAAAGTAATAATTAAATATATAGATTAATATGCTGTATCGTTTAAAAATATAAATAATTTTCACAAATAATAATAAATAATGAATTCAAAAAATTTAAGTCCAAAGGAATTAGGTATGGAACTAGAAAACATGATTCATCAGAAATTTTCTTCATATGGTATTGAATGTTATACAGAACGCGATATTATAAATTTGTATGGTATCGATATAACTGGAATTGATCATATGTTGAAATATTTTGATAAAATTGTTTTAATTCAAGATAAATGGACCAATAAACCTCCTTCTATTGATCGAGTTAATCATTTTATAAAATGTGTTGATACATTGAAACCAAAATTAGTATATACTGATATTAAAATAATATATTTGTCAAAAAGGAAACCTTCCAAACCATCTATAAAATCTCTTGATGATAAAAATTATGAATATATATATAATAATATAAATGGTTCAATGCATGATTTAGTTTTAAAATTAGAATCTAATTTAATGTCTTATTTTCAAATAAATATTAGTGGGAAAAATGTTTTCAACAAAGATGAAAAATATATAACAATTTTAAAATTAAAATTAAAAAATATGATTAATGAAGCAGAAAAAGAAATTCAATTAAGAAATGAGGAAATTAAAGCAACAGATAACGTACCATTCGAAAGACAAGTAAAAATATTAGGTATGTTAGATAAAATATATACACTAAAAAAAAAAATTGAGTCAATGATTGGAAAAAAATTATTAGAATCAGATTGCTAAAATTAATATTACCTGGCATCATCAATCCATTTACCTTCGTCAATCGGACCCATTTTAATAATATTACATTTTAATTTTTTAATTGTTTCTATTTTTAATTTTGTATCTCCTTGCAAATATAAATATTGTAATTTCTTTAATTCCAATATTGCGCCATCAGTTATCATACTATTATTTTGTATATCCAAATATATCAAATTATATAAATCCTTCACACCAGCATTCGTTATTTTTGTATTATGGCAAAGATATAAGTGTGTTAAATTTGTTAGCTTTCCGACAATCTCATTTGATATTGTTTCGTTATAATCCAAATTTAATGATGTAAGTTTAACTAATTTCCACAGACCATCATCTGTTATCTTTTTATTTCCTCTTAAATTTAATTCACTAAGGTTTGTTAAATTTAAAATACCATCGTTTGTTATTTTATTATTATATTCTAATGAAAGAGATTGCAAATTAACTAATTTTTGCAAACACCTATCACCTATCATATTATTATTATATAAATTCAATGATATCAAATTTGTCAACCTATTTAATGTATTTGATCCAATGTGACAATTACCCGATATATCTAAATCGACGATATTAGTTAAATTTTTCAAACCTTCATCTGTAATATCCTTATGAGGTGCAACATATAATTTTGTTAAATTTGTCAAATTAGATAAACCATTATCTGTAATACCAGAATGAAATCTAATATCCAAAGATCGCAAATCAACCAATTTTTTAATAGAATTGTCTGTTATAAACTTATTTTCATCCCAAAGAGTTAATGATGTTAAATTAGTTAGATTTTCCAAACCATTATCGCTAATATCAACACTCCGTCCAACATACAATTCTTGCAACGTTGTCAAATTTCTAATTCCATTATCCATATCATGGTTATATTCTAAACTCAATGCAATAAGATTTGTTAATTTTGAAACACCTTGACTAGTTATCATATGATTCTTCATAATATTAAGTTCTGTTAAATTCGGTAAATAGGATAATCCAACGTCAGTGATTACATCATTTTGATATAGACATAATTCTTTTAAATTTGTTAAATGTAATAACCCTGAATCAGTAATTTTATTACGATAGCCAATAGTAAATTTTTTAAGATTAACCAATTGTTTTATTCCATCATTGGTTATATTATTACCATCAATATCAAGACTGGTCAAATTAGTCAACTTATTTATATCGGTTATCTTAGGACATGAACTTATATAGAGATTTGTTAATGGCAAATTTTCTATGCCCCTGTTTGTAATTGTATTATTATCATACACATGTAATGATTGCAAATTTGTGAGACACCTTAGACCTACATCTGTAATTGAAGCTTTTTTAGATATGACACTTAATTGAATTATTGTATTTGAAAATTTTTCTAAATCATAATCAGTAATATCTATACATCTAAAATCAAATTCTATGTTTCTAAAGATTTTCATCAGCTCGTAACCATAATTTTTATCTTTAATTGTTATATCTTTTGGTACAATATTATTGTAAATGTAATTTTGAAAATGTGGATTTACTTTTGTAATATTTACTAAATCATCAATTTCAATATAGTACAGCAATACTGGAAGAGGAATATAATATAGTTGATCAGCTAACTCACAATATGAATTTTCTTCTAGCTGGATTTCTTTCGGCTTCTGACTTTTTAGTATTTTGTGTGTTAACAATCCAGCTGAAGCTATAAGAAGAGATGTTGTTAAATGTTTCATTTATATTTTTTGTTTATATGGTACATCAAATGTAAATATAATATTGTTCAATTTTTATTGATTTAATAAAAATTGATTAAATTTAAATTGATAACTGGTAGTTATATCTATCAATGTGTTAAAAATGAATGATGTGACAATAAATAAATATATAGAAGAGTATGTAATGCTTGATCCATATATCGTACAAAGATCAGTGATGAGGGCTATTGATAATAATCATAAAGATAAAATTGCGATATTAAAGGCGGCGATGCATGTTGGGTTGGATATGAAGAATGAAGATTTGCTAAATTATGCTGTTACAAAAGGTGATTTTTTTGTTGTTGGATTATTAGTAAATGCTGGGGCAAATATACATTTTAAATATAATGATAATAGTACATTGCTTCATATGTGTTGTAAATTAGGTAATAAATTTTTGTTGAAATATTTTATTGACAAAGGATTAAAAATAAATGAATTAAACGATTCTGGAGAATCACCAGTGATGGCTTGTGTTCTAACGAATAATGCTGATTGCTTACAATTATTATTAGAAAATGGGGCATTAGCACAATTTTTTAACAATAAAAAAGAAAAAATATCACCATTGATGATAGCACTTATTCAATTAGATAAAGATGAAAAACAAAAAAATAAAAATAAAATAATAACATTGCTTATTAATTCAATAAAAAAATCAAATCAAAAATTATTAAATAATGAGATAGAATGTTTAAATATGCTTATACGAAAGAAACATTATGATGTATTAAAAATAATTGTCAGTGCACTACCATATGTAGTTAATGAATTTCGTGATTATAAAGATAACACATTATTACATAGTGCATTTGCATTAAATTTAACAAATTTTATAAACTATCTAATACAAATACCTGAACTAGATTTTAACTTAAAAAATGATTTTGATATGACATATTTACATTTAGCATGCCATGATAATAATACCGCTCTAATTAAATTAATATATGACAAATGTCCGGAATTGATAAAATCAGTATGTATGGATGAACGTACATGTATAGGTTATATTCTTTTACCAAAAGAAAAAATAATTAAGGATGAGGATACAATCATTGAAAATATTAAATTTTTGGTTTCTAAAAAATTAAATATAAATAACAGAGATAATCATGGGATGCGTGCTATTGAATTAGGAATACAGTATTATTCTACAAAAGTAGTTGCAGAATTAATAGAATTGGGTTCTAATATTAAAGATGAAAAACGACATGATCATATCTATTATCCAATTTCAAATAATGATCTGGTTAGTGTTGCTACACAGTTAGGTAAAATAGAAATTGTTAAATTATTAATTCAAAAAAAAGCAAAAATACAATTACATAATAAAATTCCAATTGCACTATTAGTTGGAATTATGTATGCACAAACAAATATTTTATTATATTTGCTTGAACAAAAAATAATAAAAAAATATCTAAATGAAAAAACTAATAAATTTCTTATTGATTTGATGATAGAAAGATATTATATTGAAAAATCTGTACTGGCACATTTAACTGATCAACCAGAAATATGCAATTTATTAGAAAACAATAATGATAAAATAAATATGTCAAACATTAAAGGTTTAAACTTATTCTTTAGTACATATATTCCAACTTATAAATTTGAAAAAAGGTATGTGCTAGGTTGCATACATTTATTACTACTTTTTTTTCACAAATTAAATAATTATAAAGGAAGAAAGACAACAGTACGAATTTTTGACATAATAAAATTTATATGTGATAATACCGAAGATACTGAACAAATAAATTGTTTGATTCAAGCCATTTGTTTTAAATTGGGTCAATTAAAATTTAAAGAATTTAGGAATATTGTTAAAAAATTTATCAAATTATCTTCTGACAATAAGTTTGATACCGATGAAGTTGAAAATATAATAAAAAATTTTACTGAAAATTTATCAAAGGAAGAATGTAACAATATTTCAGAATTAAATAAAAATGTTATACAGTTATTAAACAATAAAAATAGTAAAAAAAAGAATGATGGCAATAACAATAGCAATGGTAATATTGCATGTGATATTATAAGTGATACTAGTGATACAATAGAGGAAATCATTGATGAAAATGATAAGGATGAGGATGATATAACCGAAAAGAAAGAAACTATCATATGTTATCAGAATGAAATAATTCAAAATAATGATCCCGAAAATATTCAAAAAAAATTATTCAAACTAAGGTGGCCAACAAAATTAAAACATTATGATATGATGATTAATAAATTACAAAATAATAAAGATATTTATAAAATAAATCCTAATAATATTATTACTGAAACAATCAATGAAAAAAGTAAAAATATTATTAGATCAACAATTTATTCATTAGAAGGATATAATAAGCCATCTATATGGATAAAAACATATGCACCAAATATTGGAAGGGACGATAAATGCGATGACAATCATATGTTCTCATTTTATCTTGATTCTAAATTAAAAGATTTTAATTGTATTGAAAATAAAAGTCATGATACAACACATAACGGAAAATATTTCTATATGCTGTATTTTTATGGAGAAATCGAAATAAAGAACACTAAAACAAAATGTGTATATGAATATTTTATAAATTCCTATGGCACGTTATTTCATCGTTTGTGTAGATTGTTGGACAACGATATTATCCCACGAAATGTATTATCGAAACTACCAATATAATCTATTCCAGAACTTTTACAAGTGCATGGCGAATATATTGTGATTTTAAATAATTCCATCGAAGTATTCTATTGAAAAAGTATAATAACTGAAAAATTGATAAAATATATCTCTATTGTCAACATTAAATATTTACAATTATAAATTTAATTTAAATGAATAATGATCTAAAAACTCCGTTAAAACTCACAATGCAAACATATAAAGAAAGAGAGGATGAGAGTTTAGATCAATTATCCCATGGTGTAGGAAGATTGCGCGATATGTCCATTACAATACATGAAGAATTGGTAAGACAGAATGAAAATATTCAACAATTGAACAATGGTGTTGACGATGCAATAGACACACTGAAAATTGCTGATAAAAAACTTAACGTAGTTGTCCAAAAAAAAAAGAATAGCAAATACTGTCTCTGTATATTGATATTATTAATATTAATAATTGTAATTTTTACATTTATTTTTATTGCGAAATAAATTACACTAGATTGCTTTATAATAAGATGTACCAAATAATCTATTCATTCCTGTGTCCTTCATAATTTTTTCATAAATTAAACTAAATATCGCACATCCACTTTGTCTATTTTTTGTCATAACCCTAAAAAAATTCATTATAGAATCATTTTTATATTTTTCAAATATATTTGCAATATCTTGTTTAGTATATTTCTTTTCCATTTTTAATTTGATGACTGCTTCAATAAAATATTTTTTTATGTTTGTATTTTTAACCAATGTTGTTTTTACTATCTTTGAATTTTCTTTGTATTGCTCATATTTATTTTGATCAGTTATCTCATTAATTGTATCAAGAGGTATAAATCCTTTTGATCCATACAATGTGTCAATATTTGATTATGGTACGTACGAAGAAATTTTTGAATTAGAATATATGAAAGATAATTGGTATCCTCTCATTAACGGAAAAATACCAGCAAAAGATGAACAGGGAATCATGAAATTTCCAAATAAAAAACCAAAATCGTGGACAGAATATCCTGAAACAACACATGTTGGATGGAGGGGTCCCATGATATTGTGGAGTGATGTTAAAAAAATGCCAGGGATTTATTATGGAGAAACATCATAATTTTCTATTAAATCATCCACACTATGGATACCACTGTTCACATATCCATGAGTTGCTGTAATTACCTCACCTATAATTATCATATTTTGTTGGTCATTTACATAATAATTCTTGTCATATACATAGCCTGGTTTAAAATAATGTACACCATGTTTCCAATATGCAATTTTATAATCAGATTCCTTTTTAATGGGTGAGGCATGATATTTGTTATTTAAACTTTGTTTTATTAATTTATTGATTGTTGCAATTTTATCTTTTGACTCATTAACTGTTTTATTCAATTTATTTGCAAATTCAAATTCAGAATATGCCGACATAATGACATTTTTATCAACTGGTATAATCCTTCTCAAATAATTATCACCAATTAAATGTTGGGGAATATCATGTTTATCATGTCTAGTGTACATACGAATGTATTCAATAGAATCAATCAAATCAAGAAATTTAGGAAGTGAGAATCCTTTAATTTTAATTTTTTTAATATTAATATCAGTGGCAAATATTATTTTTGATGCATAGTAAATTCCTTTTGTTGTTTTTATTTTATAAACATTATCCTTGAATTCTATTTCTTCAACTTGATTTTCAAGTTTAATATTTTTAACATATTCTAATAATTTATCGACCAATACATTCCATTTGATGTTATAGTACAACTCATTTCCTAAATACATATCTTCAACTGGATAGTGGTCGAATGTCTGTTTTGTAGATGCATCCAAATAATCAATAAATTCCATGTGAGATATATATTTAGTCCTTTCACTTTCTGGTAAATTATTGTGTAAAAAAACTATAAATGGAACATCTTTAAAATGTTTGTCGGCCTTGAATATTTTATACAACTCTTTAACTTTTTTATTAAACCATTCTTTATCTGCACTTTTAAATAGTAACTCATAATCACTGTAGTAACTATTTAATTTTATATTTAACTCTTCACATAATCTTATTAAATTTTTGTTATGTTTCCCTACAATCCCAGCACCTAGATTTATATCTGCACCATGAAATTTGGTAACTGAAATTCTTCCTCCAATGTGATCATTTTTTTCTATAATTAGATAGTCTTTTATCTTTTTTTTTTCTAAATTATACGCGAAATATAATCCTGTTATACCTGCACCAATAATTATATATTTATATATATGTTGATTCATTAATATATTATGTGAAAATATAATTATTCCTTTTCTTCATCTGGTTCAATAAATAGATTTTCTGTATATTTCAAAAGATCATCAATATCATCCAATTTACGATTCATGTCAAAAATAAAATTACTAATAAAATGACTAAAATTATGTGGTTGCTGTTTTGATTCTTTTTTATACATTTTTGTTAGAAATTTATTAACAGCATTGTCATTGACTAAACCAATTTCATCTCTTTTAATAGTGACAATATCACCATACTTTAATTGACCTTCATTAAATGGTTGATTCATTAATTTCCCTATTAGTATGTTGCTAGTTGTATCAATTGAGAGAACGTGAGTCCACATCCATTCCTCCACAGTCTTCCTTGTTATTGGATTTGTTAAATCATATTTCACTTTAACTTCCTTATTTAGAAAAAATGATAATGGCTTCCTTGCTAACTTTTCTTTAAATTCATCATATGTACCTATTTTAACAAAAACCATATTGTCATCCGATTCCTTTTTAATTTTGGAAAATGGTGATTTAAATACATCTTCGTTTTTTGTGTGACATTTATTGTGTTTTGTTTTATTTTTCTTTTTGTTATTCATTATATTGATATATTAGTGATGTTTTTATATGGTTTTCATTATTTTTAAAATCAATTTTCTTTAAATTCTTATGATGTCAATAAAAAAATAATTAAAATGGTAATGAGTATAATAAATATCGCAATGCATGTACGAAGATCTTTTTTATTCATACTATTCATTATCCTGTCAAGCCGTGTATTGACAATTTCTAAATTACCATTTCCTTGATCAATATTATCATCTAATCCAGCTATTTCCTTTTCTTGTGACTTTAATTCGGTTTGAATTGTGGTGGCAGAATCATGTAAATTATCCAGACTGTGTGACATGTCAACTAATATTTCATCCTCTTTCTCCCTTTGATCGGCTTCAATCAGGTTTTTAAGATCATTATTCATTAAATTGTATTAAATAATGGAAATCATAACGCGAGCATATTATGATTTTCATTTTTCAATTTTCTAAAAAGTATTGCCTATTCGTCAATATCACTGTCGATATCAACTTCAATAAATTCATCATTTAAAATCAATTGTTTCTCTCTTTTAGTATTTTTCATTAAACCTTTTGTTTTATTTTTACTCTTGCGTCCATTGAAATGACAAGTTCCACATTTCCTTCCAGATGGACATCCGATACCTAATAATCCGTTAAGACGAGATTTTGAAACACCATTGACACGTCTATTGAGATACAAATACATGTAATTATTATAACGAAAATTTGCTTCATTGACATCCTTACATCTTTTTAATATAAGAGTATGTGCACCTTGATTATTAATTGAATAATCCTTAGTGATAACTTTTCTATAATATTGTTTGTTTGACTTTGGTGAATAGGATGGATAATCTTCACGCTTGAGTATTTTTCGCTGATTTTTTTGTGCGACCATATATTAAACAATTATATTATTTTATATATTTAGGCGAATTACAGTTCAATTTTTAATAATTATTCGCCCCCGTGGCCCAACATATTGCTAATATGTTTATGCAATGAGCAGACATTTTCGAATAATCATTCACCCCATGGTCCAACATATTGTCATTATGTTTGTGTGGCGGGCAGACATTTTCGAATAACCATTCGCCCAGTGACCTAACATATTGTCAATAGATTGTTACCAAATTACATTTGTGAACAATCTATAGTATTATATGTTTGTACAACGGGCAGACATTTTCGAATGACTATTCGGCCAGTGGCCCAACATATTGTCAATATGTTTGTACAATTGGTGGAATTTTGAATGATTATCCATCCAGTGGCCTAATCTATTGTATTATATGTTTATGCAATGGGTAGACATTTTCGAATAATTATTCGTCCATGGCCTAACATATTATGCACAACATCCAACGGATTCATCTTTTTGTTCAACAGGTATTGGTTTAATGTCAACAGTTGGTTTTGTATTATATGCTTGTTTCAAAAAATGGTTTGTATGTATGTTTTGACAGATTTTCTTAAAAATTTCTTCAATATTCACACCTGTTTTTGCACTGGTTTCATAAAATTCACAATTTGTTGTTGTCGCATATTCTTTAGCTTCATTTACATCAACTCGTCTCTTAGAAACAAGATCATTTTTATTGCCAATGATAAATTTACACACCTCTGGTGATGCATGTCTGTCTATTTCTTGTTGCCATGTTACCATATCAGTAAACGAATCTTTGTCAGTAATATCATATACCATAATAATCCCATGTGCACCTTTATAATAGCAACTTGCTATTGACTTGAATCGCTCTTGACCTGCAGTATCCCATATTTGTAATTTATGTATCTTATCATCAATTGTGAGTGTCCGTATATCAAAATCAACACCAATTGTCGAAAAATATTGTTCCGACATAGTTCCTTTACAGAATTTTGACATCAATGAAGATTTACCAACTCCTGAATTCCCGACTAAAACAATTTTGACTAAATAATCAAAACCTGGGTCTGTATATGTCGACATTGTATATTTATCCTTTTAGATATTATATATTATAATATGTTTTTAGTTTCAATTTTTTTTTTGTTTTATGTAATATATATATGAACAATTTATCTCAATCATGGAAACAATGGCACGTTGATTGTGCAAAATGTCTTACTGAAAATAATTTAATAAATTATGATGCCCCTAAAGAACTTGAAAAATTAAAATCACTACAAAATAATAAAAAAATAGATAACATTTGTTTTGCTGGCGGTGGTATGAAATGTGTTGGTTATCTGGGTGCTATTTTGGTATTAGATGAATTAAACCTTCTTAGTTCCATTAAAAGATTTTCAGGAACGTCTGGAGGAGCATTAACAGCCCTATTATGTTCATTAAAATATGATGTTGATGATATTTATAATATAGTTACAGCTGATCAATCAAAATATCAAGATAGAAAATGGAAGTTTTTTAATTGGTGGTATTATTTATGTAATAGAAATTTTGGTATTTATCGTGGAAATGTGTTAGCCGAAGATATCAAATCATTTATAAATAATAAATTTGATAAAGATTTTCCAGATTTTAGACCAAACAATTATAATCCAACATTTAGGGATATATATGAAAAATATGGTACTGAATTAATTGTTACTGGAACAAATTTAAGTACATCAAATGTTGATTATTTTTGTCCAAAATTAACTCCAGATATGCCAGTTTATGTAGCCATACGTATTAGTGTTTCAATCCCCGCATTTTTTGAATCTGTAATTTATAATAATTGTCGATATGTTGATGGTGGTATTTGCGAAAATTATCCATTGGATGTATTTTGTAATCAATCTAATTATGTTTTTAAAAAAGAAAATGAAGACACGTTTAAAAATTCGTTGGGTTTTGCATTTTTGTCATCAGGAACAAAAATTATTAAAGATATCAATGGTAACGACCAAATAGAAAATACAGTTGAAACGAATGTCAATACATTGCAACTATATGGATCATCCATCATTGATTTTTATTGTACTCGCAATTTTGAAGATGAAATGTATTTCATTAATAAAAATAATGATGAACCAGATGCATTTTTAAATCATACCGTCTCAGCTTATACCCCATGTATATCAACATGTGATTTTAATGCAACACATAACAATAAAATGGATACTGTAGGGATTTTTAAAATGGTCACAATCAGACATTTGGTCAATCATTTCATATAATATTACATTTCGAAAAAAAGTCACTCAGAATGTCTATCTGATATACAATCTATTGAACCACTGGATGAATAGTCATTAGAAATGTCTATTCGTCGGACAAACATATAATATCATAGATTATCAACAAATTACATTTTTACACAATCTATGGACAATATGTTAAGCCACGGAGTGAATGATCATTCGAAAATGTCTACCTATTGGACAAACATATAATATCATAGATTATTAACAAATGTAATTTGTGCACAATCTATTGACAATATGTTAGGCCACGGCGAACAGTTATTTAAATGGTTGTACGCGTACCAATTCATGATTTTATGATAAATTTATATAACCTTTGCCATCACTAACTTTTTTCCCATCCCACAACTGTCTGCAAAATATACATGTTTTTTCTTTATTTTTACTCCATATTTTTAAACATTCAGTATGTATATTTTTTCCACATGAATATTTACAATAACTAGTTCCAACCTCTCCTGTAAAATCTTCCATGCATATTGGACAAACATCATCATTAAGTTCTTTCCTTTCTACTTTCTCATGTTTATTGTTTAAATTTATATATTTATTGATCACCTTATCACTTGGCAAAAGGTCATCTGTAAAAATAGCTGGTATGTTAACAAATAAAGTGGATAATTGACTTTTTGTAAAAGTATAATCTGATCCTTTATATTTCATTATTTTAAATAATACAAATAAAATATGTTTGCACGTAGCTCCATTTATTTGACAATTAGGACATGTACATGAAGGACTAGCTGAAATAGTAACAGTATATATATTTCCTGTGCTACCCATAATATTAAATTTTCTGCTATTGCTATTGTTAGGTTTTAACATTTCTAGAATGTATAATGGTTGTGATAAAGCTCGGTGTTTTCTTGCTGACATTATAATATACATATAGTTAATAAAATTTGATTTATGTATATATTATATTCCCTTTCATTACATTCTATAATATTAAAATGGTTTCTGAAATAAAATTACTTTCATATAATGTACTAGCTGACTTTTTTATGAAAGATGTAACAGATTGTTCAAAACGTAAAGATCAAATCATAAAATATATTGTAGGGGTTGATGCCGATATTATATGTTTGCAGGAAGTAACTGATATTGTATTGGAAGATCTCAAGAAACTCCCATTATTTCAAATGGTGTGTACCGATTGTAAAGATAATAATGTTGTTATCCTTACAAAATATAAAATAATTTCATCTGTTTTAATAAAATTTAATTTCAACAAACAGGCTATTTTTATGAAGATTTCTACTAAAGATGGTTTCATTATACAATTGATCGGGGTTCATCTAACAAGTAGTATGAGCAGACATTCTATTGAAAAGAGAAAAAAACAAATTGCAATGATTATGGCTACCAAAGAATTGGATATGAAATTGCCAACTGTTATACTTGGCGATTTTAACGTGGAATCCGATAGCGAAATGCAAGATAGTCTAGCCAAATTTACTGATGTTGGATTAAAATATGGTAGTGTAAACACCTATGATCCATCAAACAATAAACTTGCTTTTTTGGTAAGCCCGGATAAAACTTCAAAACGATTAGATAGAATTTATATTAATTCATTGTTTAATATAAATAAATTTGTGGTTAAAAATGATTTATTACATTCGGATCATTTTCCTATTGAATGTATAATTGTGCTCGTATAAAATTACACACATACCAAATTTCCAGCGCGATCACGGAAACAATTGCCAGTGCCCACATCACCTCTTGCAAAACGTGTATTTTTAAAAAGACAACATTTTCTTAACTGGTTCATTTCATTTGGTGGGATTGGTTCAATTACACCAGGTGGTGTACCGAATTGTAATGGGTCAAATGTAACTTTTGGAAATCCCATTGGATCGTCCATATTTATATCCAATGTAATCGTTCGAAGAAATACATTTACTTTTTTTACCATTTGAAATACAGTAAGTGGCACAACAATGTCTATGTCAAATTTATTAGGAAAATCGTCATCAAATATTCTTTTGTCATATACTATATATAAAGAAAAAAATTACACTTTTGGTGATGTAGTAAACGTAGCCCCACGACCATAATCATCGCTGTATCTTTTAATATCATCTTCACCAAGATAACTTCCAACTTGTACCTCAATAATAACTAACATCTGGTCAGTATTATTAATCAAACGATGACGTTCTTTCAATTCAATAATTATTGTTTCACCAAGTTTCAGATCAATCATCTTGTCTCCTTTAACGGCTTGACCCGATCCATGGATAACAGTCCAAATTTCCTTACGAAATTCATGTGATTGTAATGACAATTTTTGATGAGGTTTAACTGTTATCTTTTTTACTTTATAACCAGAATGATCATCGCCCGACAAAACCTCATAATGACCCCATGGTCTTATTCCATCATCAATAATTTTATTTTCGGTTGCAATTGTTTGAGTGGACATTAAAATTAATAATATTGCTTTATATTAAAAATTTTACAATTTTTCCAATTAATTTTTTACTTTTCTGCTTTCTTCTTGGGAACGGCTTCCTTTGTTTTTTTATCTCCAATTCCCTTCCCTGATGTGTTTTCCACTTTTCCTGCTTCATTCAATGCTTTTTGAGCTTTGACGAGTTCTTTAACTTTACCGGCCTTAACCAATGATCCATGCTGTTTTCCCATCTTATTTAATAATTCCTATATTATACTTAATTATATACTAGTTAATATGATTTTCAATTTTTTCTCAACTACTATAAAAAAATTGAAAATCATATAGTTCATGTATGATAAAATAGTATAATATACAAAAGAAAATTGAACATCGAAAGGATTGAAGAGTCCATTATATCAGAAATATAGATCGGTGATAGTAACAACATTGAGTTGCTAAACTTATCGCCCCAATGATATTAAAACATCATTGGAAATATGGAACATGAATATCAAATATATATGAAATTTTGCTTAATAAGTATGTTAATGTGATTCGTAGTAGCATATGCGTTTGAGGTGATGCGTCACCAAACTCGTATAATGTTGTTATGGATTGTGTTCTCGTATGATGTAAGCTGGAATGTTCATTGCAAAACAACATTTAATCTGATTCTGAAGTCACAGTGATACGTTATAGTATTTACTGGAAGGCTGTCCATGATTAAGTGTATTTGCACAGGAATGAATATTTCGTGGTAAATTTGATAGTGGGTACGCTATAGTGCCCAATTCAAATAAATCCACCGTTGAGAAATCTTATTTCGTCATTCTCAATGTAAGATTAGTGATTCTTTCTTTTAATCTGATTCTGAAGTCTCAGTGATACGCTATAGTATTTACTGGAAGGCTGTTTTTGTGGTAAATTTGATATTGAGCATGCTATAGTGCCCAATTCAAATAAATCCACCATTAAGAAATCTTCTTTCTTTTAATCTGATTCTGAAGTCACAGTGATACGCTATAGTATTTACTGGAAGGCTGTTTTTGTGGTAAATTTGATATTGAGCATGCTATAGTGCCCAATTCAAATAAATCCACCATTAAGAAATCTTCTTTCTTTTAATCTGATTCTGAAGTCACAGTGATACGCTATAGTATTTACTGGAAGGCTGTCCATGATTAAGTGTATTTTGCACAAGAAAGAATATTTTGTGGTAAATTTGATAGTGGACACGCTATAGTGCCCAATTCAAATAAATCCACCATTGGGAAATTTTATATTATCAATTTCAATGTTAAATTGATGATTCTTTCTTTATTATTAAATAAAAAAAGAATCATTACAAAATAACACATTTGCTTTCGCTACGCTTTTTATACATATGCATTTCCATTATTTCGGATGTTCCAAGAATATCAGTTTCAACTTTAACGATATATGCTTCTTCACGTCCAATATTTGGATATCGGACATAAGTTATTTCATATGGTTGTGTTCCTTCATTCATCTTTTCAATTAAATTAGTAAATTTATCAAAATCTAATGGAGCAGGTTTCAAAAAACAAATGTATTTTGAACAATCAACATTTAATGTTACAAGAATGTATTGGCTAGCTTTTTTCCAAGTAAATGAATATTTTGTCATTGTGTTTAAAGTTATGATTTGTTTATTGTTATTATATTGTTTAATCAATTATATTATCAATTTTTTAAGTATTACAGCTGACAAATTTTAAATAGCATTATAAAATTATCTAATCCTTGCACCTAAATATAATAACATCGATCGGAAAAAAGTGACATTGATCGATGCTATCATATCTTAAAATCACGCAATATTACCAAATTACATTTTGTACTATTGCATGCTTACAAGATATAACCGCTGTAAAAGTAATACAGTTGACAAACACCAATCGCTACCAACTTCAAATAGCATCATAAAATTATCCAAGCCTGGAACCAAAATATAATAACATCGATCAGAAAAAAGTGGCATTGATCGATGATAACATATTTAATTGTTGGGGCTTAGATATCATATCTTAATTTTCAATTTTTTTCCGATTACTATTGGAAATCAACACACTGTATATAATATACTGAAAAAAATTGAAAATCATATAACTCATGTATGGCATAATAGTATAGTATATAAAAGAAAATTGAACATCTAAAGGATTGAAGAGTCCATTATATCAGAAATATAGATCGGTGATAAAGATATGGCGAATAAAACGCTAATGTTTTTATGAAAAAAACACCCCTCGATGTCTATTGAAGACTTCGTTGAAAATACTAAATATTTAAAATTTTTGCTTAATAAATATGTTAATGTACCCACATAAGCGTTTGCGTTTGAAGTGATGCGTCACTGAACTCGACATGCGTAAGTGTGGAATATATTTTCATATGATGTAAGCTGGAATATTCATGAAATGTTTCTGATTCGTAGTTACAATTAATTACCCTTTGCGGATTAATTGGAAGGCTGTCCAGAAATTATTTCAAAAATGAATATTTCGTGGTAATTTTGAATATTTATATTGATATTCAAATAAATCCACCTTTGGGAAATTCGATGTCATGCATCAATTTTTCAATGTAAAATCAATGATAACATAATTCATATGAACATAGCGATTTGAGGTGATGCGTCACCGAACTCGAAACTCATGTTAGTATGTTGAATGTGTCATTGGGACATTTATTTTCAATCCTGATTCGTAGCTACAATTACAATACAACTGCTGTATTGGTTGGACGGCTGTCCAGTGATTAAAATGATTGTTCGTGGTAATTTGAATTATTTGTAATCCTGTTACAAAGTTCATTGAATCCACCATTGAGAAGCAATTTTCAATGAATGATAACATATTTCATATAATTTGTATCGTTTGAAGTGACGCGTCACCGAATTCGATAACAATTTAATATGAAATAGTTGTCATAATCCTTTTCCTTTATCCTTATCCGAGAATCATTCCTTTTTCCTATTGTATATTATCTGGAGAAAAATTGAATGTATAATAAAATATGATTGTAAGATTTAAAAAAGAAATTTGAAATTTAAAAAGCTTGAAGAGTCCATTAATTCAGAAGATAGATCAGTGGTTTCTTTTAAGAACAGCGTATTACGATACTGTTCTTAATATATAATCGACGCAAACGCAAGACATAATTATCTTTTAAATATCATGAAACTTTTATTCTTGATATTTAATCGTCGCAAGCGCAAGATTGAATATGATGACTTTTGAAATATATTATATACTTTTTAAAAATATTTATTCACTGGTCTTCGCTATTATACATTTGTTTGAGGTGATGTGTTGCCAAACTCATTTGTGTAATGGTTAAAAACCATTGAATTGGGATATTCATTGTGATCTCAAATATTGGATTGATTCAACAAATGTCATTGACCCCTGTTATTGGAATATCAATGAACGGTTGTGAAGTCGATGGCATGTACGAATGATATCAATAAATGTTTCACGAATAGTGAATATTTCGTGGCGACTTTGGATATTGGACATAGGAAGGCCAATTATTCAAATAAATCCACCGTTGAGAAATGTGTTCTCAATGTTAAATTGGTGTGCTTTATTTATTATTTTTTAAATAATAAACAAAACTTGTCTAATCATTAACTTATATCACATATCTTACATTTATAAAGTGTGTGAGCTTCATCGTATCCATAATAAATCCATTCATGCTTACATTTTTTATTAAGTTCATCATTGATTTGTAATCGCATTGTATGAAAATCATCTAAGAGATTGGCAATTGTCCAGTAATCTAAATGATCTAATGTTTTTTTCAATTGCACTAAATCATTAATATTAGCAGTTGTGACATTAATTGATTTTAATGACTTGGAATAATTATCAATTGCTTTTCGAAATTCTTCACTATTCATTAATTTTTTATTGTTCATTAATAATTATTATTAGTAATTAACATTTTAAATATTCAATTTTTATTGTTCATTAATAATTAAAATTAAATAAATTAAATTTATAATATAATGTATTATTATTGTTTGATTAATAATGGGTAACAAATGTGATTGTGTTAACGATAATACTTATGATGATGATGAGGATGATATAGATGAAAATATTTTACGGGAGTTTTGGTCAAAAATATTTGTGAAAAGTCCTGATAATTTAAACTTTGTAGCTTTTAAAGGAAAATTCCTTTTTTTCAAGATTAAAAATATTGCATTATTATTCCGTATGTCATGTGTATCAGGAACATACTTTATAGAAATTCTTAATGCAAAAGCAGTTATTAGTTCAACACATTTTGATGATGATATTGATATGATAAACTACATATTGGAATTTGTTTAATGTCTTCTAAAATTACCAAGATGTTTGTATGCTTCCATTTTTTTCATTATGATCATTACTCCTGAAGCCTCGTAATACCATTTCAAATTATCACTGTCATAATCGTAATATGTGTTTTCTTCACACCACTTACATGTCATACAATAATCATACGGGCTCGCATCAAATACAGATGGGTCGACACCAAGATTTTTCCAAAAACAATAATCATTTGATAGTTTAGTGTCATCAACACAATTCCATTTATAGCAGTGGGTGCATTTGATGTGTGAAATTTTACTTCTTCTGTAATCACTTCTCGAAATGTAACCATTAGATTCTGCCCACTGATGAACAAGTTTCCTTTCATTTTTTGATTCTGTTATAATTTTAATTAAGTTAACATCTTTATTATTTGCAAAAGAAATCAACTCTTTAGATATTATTATATCAATTTCTTTATTGTCAGACATTTTATTTATATTATTATCCATATTAGATATTATTGATAATAATATCATCAATTTTTATATGGTTGTCTTTATTAAAAATTGAAATCATAAAATCTTAAAACATATAGCAACCAATTTGGTTTATTATTATAAAATGGAGGCAAAACAAGAAGTAGTTCAACAATCAAATAAAAAAACTCTATGTGGTTGCACATGTATACTTTTTCTCAGTATATTATTGATAATCCTTGGGTCTGTTACTATATCAGGACAAATGGATGTATGGTTAAATCGTCAGCGAGCAGATGATGTTGTATTATCTTCATTTGTTGAAAATGAATTAAAAATATACAATTGTGGATTATTGAATGCTACTGAACAACTTGCTATTCCTCGATATCCAAAGTGTGGTATGATTGCATCAAAAACCCCTATTGTAGATATTTCGGGAAATTGTTATAGACTTGATCAAATATGCACTTATGATTATTTAAATAAAACAACAGTAATTGTTCAACGTGGCTATTACACAATTGATAAACAAAATTCTTATTCTACAGGAACTATTCAACATATCTGTAAGGACAATGATATTAAAAATATTAATACATGTGTAAATGATTTTATTACACAACAAAAAAATATTGTTAATGAAATTTGGTATGATATTGACCTACCATACAATCATTCAATAGTACCTCCGATGTGGCCATCATATATTCTTATTATCTTTGGTATTATTGGTGTGCTATGTTATTTGCCGGTGGTAGTGTGTATACTATGGATCATGTGTTGCAAGAAACCAAATGGACAAAATAATGTTTATACACCATTAGACGGGGCCCCTTTATCAAATATCCAAGTTTAATTGGCATTCACTTCGTGAATCTCGTTGCACTCGGCTATCTATAATCGCTTTTATATGTGTTAGTTAATATTGCATTCATTTAATTCGCATTTAAACGAATGCAATGTTAACCGGGGAAAAAATTGAAATACACACTGCTTGTAAAATCCATTATATCTCACAATTACTCATTCGCGTATTATCAATATTGTTGATAATGGCTGAAAATAAATCTGATGGTGTTGCAGATCCTGTCATTTCCAATGACAATATCACAGAAGCCGAAACATTAATTGCTCGTGCGCTTGTACATTTTATGGGATATTTGGCCACACCATCGATAAATGGAAAATTATTGCCACTTTCCGAAGAAGTGCCTGGTCGTTATTCCGAAACTACTGGTGAACGTGTGAGTGTTCGATGTATTCATACACTCACCGGAGACAGTAATCCTCGCAATCTTGATATTTGGTTCAATTCGAAAAAAAATGCTGAAATGGGAAAGTCTTATGTTTTCAATGGATTACATTGTTTCCGTTATACCACTTATTCTCAACTTGTTAATGCAATCGAAAAAGCATTGAAGTTTTCTACTTTATCATCTTAACTGTTATTTTCTTTATTTTTCATTAATTGTTGTAGTTTTTCTTGAGCTGATTTTGTCATAACAAGTTCGTCATTGACAAGTTCTAATTCGTTTAGGTTAAATTTTTCTTCATATCTTAATTCATCGTTTTCTATTTTTAAAATATCTCTAAAATAAATATCAAAAATGTTCACACTTAAATCATATAATAAATCATAACTCTTAATTCCTTTTTTAAACATATATTTGAATGAATTTATTTCATCAATGTCAGTAATATATTCAATTTGGAATTCATCTAATGTTCCGTGTATATCAATACCCATATAAAAATTCATTTCATTTTTACCATATTTTTCTATCATAAATTTAATTATTTCTGCGTCGTGATTATTAACAATTACATAATGTAATGGATCAGGATAATTATAATTACCATCGTGTTGCATAGCATCAAATGTTATACATAATAATACTTCTTTATTTTCTTCCATTTTATTGATTGAAATTATTATTCAAACATATTATTCTATTTAATAGTCAATTTTTCTAGAAATTAGTTGGAACACACTATATATATTAACTGGGGAAAAATTGACTATAAAAAGGAATAATATATTTGAATAATAATTTTAATCAATAAAATGGATGAATCATTAGTATTATTCAAAACAGACAACGGATTTATATACAACAGGGCTTCCCTATTAGCCAAGGAATATAGTGAACTCATTAATAAATTAAATGGTCGCTATAATGCAAAAACATTATTAGCATCTTCAGGAATGAACAGTATCAATATAGTTCTAAATACAATATTAAATAATCATAAGATTGATAATTTAATATATGGTAATGAACTGTATTGCGATACGCCGAGGTTATTTAAATATTTGAAACCAGTGTATAAATATAATAGTTGCGAAATTGATGTTACTGACACTAATTATACTATGGAATTATTCAAAACAAAATTTAGAATGCAAACAAACGTATTATTTGTTGAGGCATGCTCAAACCCATCTGGATTTATTTTTGATATGAGCATAGTAAAAAAATTAAGAGATATGTCCAAAAAATTATTTGTTATTGTTGATAATACATGGCTTTCATCAGTAATTTATAATCCACTCGACCACGGAGCTGATGTTGTTATATCATCTCTTACTAAATATTATAGTGGTGGAACACATATTGGTGGTGCTGTTATGACAAGAGATGATAAAATATACAATAAAATTTATGAATATATTCGTTTTACAGGTGTTCACATCAGTCCTTTGCAATGTAAGACAATATCCGAAAATATTGATACAATTGATCAACGCATTAAAAAATCTTCAAAGTTAACAACTGAAATAGCAGTTAGATTAAGTGAACATGAAAATGTATTAGACGTATCACACCCGTCATTGATTAACCATCCGTCATCTTGTTTGGCAAAAAACCTTTTTAATGGTATATATCCATCTGTTCTCACATTTAAAATTAAACAATCAGAAAAGAAAGCAAGAGAGTTAATGAATGCTTGTGGTATTGAATATAAAACTTCATTTGGTAGTAAATTGTCTCGCTTAGATCCATGGCCAGTAATAGTTGATGACACATTTATAGTTTGTCGATTGGCAATTGGGTATGATGATAATTGTGATTCCATAATAAAAAAATTATCAGTATTGCTCGGTGGTGAATTTTAAAATTTAATTTTCTTCAGCCCATCATTTATTTGTTTCAATCCATATTTTATGTCGTCGGGGTAATAACATGTTCCAATTCCAGATAATTCAATAGAATATCCACCTTTATAGACATGATTTTTTGTTGCAGTCATTACATTTTCTTTTATGATCAATGGAAATTTACACCCGATCAAATATCCTATTAACAATATAGGTAATACATCTAAAATTTTAATTCCTATAAAAACAGCCATAATGGCAATACCAACATTTACATAATCTAATGGCATAACAATTAATTGATTTATTATAATTTAACATTATAATAGACCAGTTAATTTGTAAATAAGTCAATTTTTTATCTAATAACAATAAATGGACCGCCCCACCATGATCGCGTGAGAGGTCCATTATTTCCAAACAAAGAAGTGCAAACAATTAGTGTAGTAGCTACCGCAGCACCAGCAGAAACTACTCCCAATATGACATCACCTGCATTTGTGCCCGATTCATTGTCGTTATTTGTTTCAACAACTATTATTTCTGCTGGCTTACTCTTAATTTCTGGATCTTTGGACTGTAATTTTTCGTCAAGAATTATACGAGCCTTTCGCTCATTTTTAACTTCATTACGTAGCTTACGGATTTTTGCATTCTTACGGCGAATCCCGAAGTAGGCAGCCAATCCGACGGTAGCGGTTGCTACCACTGCTCCAACCATCAATGGATGAGCATTGTCTTTGACATATTTTTGTGAAAAAATTTGTTTTGACATCACACGAAATTCGTTGTATAAAGAATGATAGACAACCAATTTAATAGATATTCCAATATATTTTATCTATCAATTTTTTCTTCAGAAAAAATTGATTTGTGAAACATAAAATGATTTAAATTAATAAATAATTATAAATAACAATGTCTAAAATAATAGCTGTTGGATCTGGTACTGGTTTAAAACCATCATGTGTTGCTGATGTATTTCCCGGATATAAAATAATTGCTATTCCTGTTCAATCTGGTGTTAATGAACAACCAATTGGATGTGATGAGACAAAAAAAGGAGCAATAAATCGCGCAGAGAAAGCCCTTGAAAAGGAACCGAATGCTGTATTTTCTTTTGGTATTGAAAATGGATTAGTCAATGACAAAGATAATGGATGGATTGATGTTGCATGTATCATTTGTATTTGTCCAAATCAACAAATAATAGAAAAATGGTCAGATTCCGTAAATGTTCCTATAACATGGATGAAACATGTAGCAAGCACAGATGTTACATATGTTAGACAGGTAAAGGATAAAATTCCGGAATTAAAAGATGTTGATCTGCATGACCCACATTATTATTTAACTGATAAAAAAAAATCTAGGAAAATGTTTTTAGTTGAAACACTCGAATTGATCAAGAAGGAATATTTAACAGATAAATGATTTGTTACTACCATAGTATACACGTTTAGTTTTTAAAATGCCATGATCATATTCTCTTGTCATTTCTAAATTACCTAACGGGTAGTAATATTTCCATGTTCCATCCATTCGACCATTTATATAATTTCCTTCATAATATTTAAAATGAATATCACCTATTATTTTATAAAATATCCACTTTCCTTCCATTAGTCCATTAATATATTGTCCTTCACTTTCCTTCAAAGTAGTGTATTTATGGTAATATATCCAAGGACCTTCTTGCATATCATTAATATAACTGCCTTCATGTAATTTATAAGCAATATAATGTTTTTTGAAATCGTCAATGTGCAATCCATTGTGATGAGCATACAGGAATATATTTGTATTATTATTATAGACAAATTGTACTGATTTGCCATACAATTTTCCATTTTTATATTCTTCCATATATTTTGTATCATACCCAGGTGAAAATATCAATGAATAATGACGTTTTAGACACCATGTGCCAACTTTTTTTCCATTCAACATGTAACCATATTCAGAATATTGATTTTCGAATTTAGATCCAAATATGTTTTTAATTTTTTTATAACAGTAAGATACTACTATATTTGCGAGTTCAGATATTAAAAAATTATCTAAAATATCAGAAAAGTCACTTAATACTTTTTTAAAAGATTTATCTATTTCGTCTATATCACATGGATCATGTATAAAATCATTTTCATTATTACATTCTTTAATTTCTATATCTTTCGTTAAATCATAATAATCAGGAATAGAGGTAAGAATAAGGGTCATTTCATTATCAAATTATGTATGTAATAGATAATTTGATAATTATGTTTCAATTTTATCAATGCTCGTTGGTTAATATAATAAAAATTTTATACACTTGGTAACTTTACACGTGAGCCTAATACGACTTTATCAAATTTAAATTTTTGATAATTTTCCGATTCATCTGTTTTATAATTCAATATATACACAATGGCATCATCAGGAACCATTGCATTACGAACATATTTAAATTTATAAAATGCATTGTCATAGTAATATCTATAGCTGAATCGTCGTGCTATAATATCAGAAGTAGTTGCAAAAAATCCTCCATCTGAACTATCACTTGCTAAAAATTCAAATTGGCTTTCATTTAACCCATCTATAAATTTTTCATTTTCAGGAGTTAACATTTGAACATTGATATTTAAATGCTTAATGATTTTATTAAAAAGTAAACCATAAAATTTCATTCCAGCTAATTCATCAATATTTTTTATTTTTGGAATAACCATATTACCAATAATATTTTGTGACTCGGCTGGAACACTATTAAGAATTTTTAATGCTATTGATGAAGATTTTACATCATGGTATCCATTTTTATTCCATTTATAATTAAATTCAAGTAGTGCTATATAAAATTCATTGTCCATCTTATATTCAAAATGTTTTGCTGTTTGAAATATATATTCATAACTGATAATACTATCAGAATATTCTAACTTTTGTACATTAGGTAAAATAGTGTGAACGATATATTTAATAAGTTCTTTACAATATTCACTCGGAAAACTGTACAACATCTGAAATATATTTGTTACTGTACACCATCCAGTAATTTCCTTTCCACTATTTATAAAAATGATTTTTTTATAGAATTCCAAATCAGTTTTAATTTCTAATTTGTCTGCTATCGATTTTATATATTCAAATCTTATAGCTTGAAAATAACTGTATTTTAGAAAATCATCGAAGTTAGTAATACATCCTACCAAATAATTAAGCAAATCATTTTGAAACTCTTTAGGATAATTGTGTAATTTTAAATGTGTATATGGATTACTTTTATCATGCAAATCTATTAGTTTTTTATACAGATCTACATTATATTCTATTTTAAAATGTTTCCGAATTTTTGCTGATTCTGATTCATTGTAAGTTAGTTCATTTAAAATCTTATAAACAGTGGTCATATTTGTAACTTTACTTATTAACCTATTAAATAATTCTTCATGATATTCTTCCGGAATATATTTAAATTGACCAAACGGAGTTCCTTCATGCTGATATCTTTTTGTCAAATACCATTCATAATAATCAATATCCCGTGCTAAATTTGTTATTTTGATTAGTGGAGAAATTAACTTTATTTTATATGATTCAAGTTTGAGACAAAATTTATATTTTCGATAACTACTTTCTCCGATACTATTACTCTCATGTTCGTAACACGTAACCTTTGCATCATCTGGAATTTCAACGAGATGATAATCTAATTTGATTCCCGATCTACAACATCCACATATTTCATGAATTGCAAGCATTTTGCAATCTGTTACCGTATATATTTCAAAACCATGAGTTTCTTCAGTCAATTCATTTATTTTGTCAGGAAATAACCTGTATGCAATTTCTCTATTTTCTTTATTTTTGATATATAATTTTTGGTCATGAGTTAATTTAATACAATATTCTTCTTTGAAATGTTCATTTATTGTATTAAATTGTTTGCCTGTCATAGTTATACCTTCAAATAATGATTTATCGATAGTAATTTTACGTTCAGTCATTTTTTCTAATAATTCGGCTGTATCCATATAATGAAATAAATATCGTAAATTATATTTAATTTCTTTATGATCGAATTTTAGTTCACTAAATATTTTTTTAACTGTTATCTGACCTAAAATATTATTTGTTTCTGTATTATAATATATTTTGACTATTTCACTAATCCGATAATGTTTAATTTCACATAATTTATTAATAAGATATGATATCACATCAGAATATATATTTACACGGTGATCATTTACTAAATTATTAATGTTGTGTAGAGATAACCAATTGTTAAAAATAACTTCGGGGACTTTTTTAAATGTTTCAATTGTTAAAAATATACTTGGAATTTGTTTTAATTGCTTTTCATATCTTTTTGCATCACCGTTTTTCATATAGTCACATAATTGATGTAACGTGTTTTCTAACATTTTATCTAATTCCTTCTTTTCAATTGTCTTTGTGTCAGTATACGTACAATATTTAGACGGAATATCATACGGACTGTTACCCATTTTAATTATAATTAGTTTAATTCGATTTATATCAAAGCTATCAGATTATTTGAATATTCAATTTTTAATTTTATGGCAAAGATTCAGTGATTCTCCAGTAACGCAAGTGATAGAAAAAAAGTAATAAATCAATATATGTATTTTATAAAATGGAATAAGTGGAACTATTTTTCTCCGGTTAATATTCTTTTTCTTTGAAAAAGAGATATTAATTATCCGGAAAATTATCTAACAAATATCTCTTTTTCTTTGAAAAAGAATATTAACCGGAGATAATGGTTCCAATCAATCCATTACATGATATCATTTAATATTTTTCATGCTTAGATTACATCACTTGTGTTACTGGAGAATCATGGGAATATACAGATTGATCTTTCCATGATCCTCCCAATAAAAAGAACTAAATATGTTAACCATTATGTCTTGTGCATCTTTTGATATTTTTTATATAAATTTGCCGACTCGCTTTTAATATTCTTTATCAATGTAGGTGACTCATCAATTTCACCTCGCCCTTCCCTTAAAATATCAGCTACCATCGCATCTATTACATTTGGTATTGATAATTCTTTTTTTTTCTTTTTTAATTTATCTAATACATGTTCCAATCGCATCTCAGTAACCCAATCCTCAGCTATTTGTATTGCTGACTGTGATGTCATTATCTCATCCCCTAACTTTTTTGGTGTCTTATGTTCACTAAATTCGGTCCTCTTATGTTTATAAATAATCCGTTCATCATGTTTATTGTCTTCTTCTTTTAGTGGCCTTATTACAATTCCCTCTCGTAATTTTCCTTTTCCCATTCCATTTCGGATTGCCTGTATACTTTCCTCATCTCGTGCCTCATCTAATTCTTTAATTGTTGATGATATTTTTTTATAAGAAACAAATTCAAGACCTAATTTTTTAACAAATGTTTCCGCCTCTGGAACAGTCAACCATTTGTCATTAACTTTAACATCAAATGCAACAAATTTTAATTCTGGACCATATGTCTCAGCCATTTTAAGTAATTTGCCACCATACGCCTCTCCATAAACAACTACCTTTCCTTCTATTTTCATATCATCAAACTTATTTTTAATGTCATCTTGATTAAAAATCTTTATAAAATCACTATGTTTTGAACCACCTGAAGAAAATTTTATTTCCTTATTAAATGTGATATGTGCAGATGTTCCATGAATTTTCTCCAATGCATACCATTCCGCATATTTTGCAATTACCTCCTGGCATTTGTATAAATTTTGAATTGATAAGTAACCCATGTTAATTAATTAATATAGAGGATAAATACGAAATATCAATATGTGTACTTTTCAAATTTTGTATAAATAAATTATGTTATATGGAAAAAAATTGAATATCTATCTGATTGTATTGTACATTAATTTTGCTACCATATCACGAATCATCGATAAATTTGTAAGTAATTGCAAATTTATTTATTGATTGAATAAGCATGGCATCACGCACCAAATTCCATTGTAGTGCAAAGGTATGTATTGCTTATTTTCCAAACACTGACGAATTGAAGACACATGAGAAAGACTGTCTTTCTCTGCTCAAGCAAACTGTTCGCAAATTGGAAAAACGTTTGCGACAAAAAGAGGGAGAGGAAAAGAAACATCTTACTATCGCAACTAATTTTGAATCACATATATTTTGTTGTAAGGCAGATATGTGTGATGATCGTTTTCTGGATATTTGCGAATTGAATATGCATGAGAGGAATTGCAAATATATATTAATAGAGAAACGTGAGCATTTGGAAAAGCTGTTGGCATCATGAAATTATTTATAAAGTTGTTTGTCCGTAATGTAATTTACAACAAGTTTATCAACTAAATCTGTATTTCCTTTATTTTTCAATTCAAGTCTCGCCTGTGTTGATGATATAAGATTTGCAATGTACTCTTTAATATAAATATGGGGTGTCATTTGAAACCATATATTCTTGTCTACCACATAACCTTCACGTGGAATTATGATAAATGGTAACATATTTATTAATTTCTCCCAACCTGTCCATGTCATAATTTTAATTGCATTGTCCATCCCTATAACAAAATATAATTGATGTTCTTTATAATCAGCAATAAATTTTTCCATTATATCAACACTTTCACCACATAATTTATTTGCTATCTCATAGTCATTTGCTTTAATTTTTGGATTTTTATTATTCTCAACAGCTATCTTACACATTTCCAATCTGTTATCATAGTGTTCCATTTTTTTATCATAATAAGAAATATAACATGGACTAACCCAAACTTCATCAACAATTTTTTTTTCAATTAAATAATTACACACTGCAATATGAGCAATGGTAATCGGATCAAATGCACCTCCAAATATTGCAATTTTCATAAGATGAATTGTTGTTTATTATTTTTCAACATATTTTTCAATTAAATATTCAAATTTTTATTATTCATCTGATTCTGTTTCGAGTCGAAAGAAATAATAATTATCAATAATTAATCCATCAATTTGTTTATTAGTATCGTAGTGAGCATATAATGCTGCCCCAACATCTCCTCCAACTGTATTTCCAACAAATAAAATTCTTTTTGATATCTTTTTTTGTATTTCCTTCAATACATCGCGTGAATCCCAATTATAATTATTATTTTCATAAATACGCAATGCAATTTCATTATCGTTCGCTATCTTCTTTAATTCGTCTTTTGTGGCACCTGTGACATCTACAAATCCTGTTTGAGCAATGTCATTAACGTGCCCACCTATTTTAACATATTGATCCAACTTGAATAATTTTCCGAATACATATGCATTACTGGGATCTTTATTATTTATCAAACCTTTGGGTGGTTTAGTTAAAATCTTGTAATATTTTTCTGTAATTTTAAAATCTGTACTTAAAAATGTTGTGTCCGGCATTGTTGATGGCTCGCAAAATCTTATGGTATATTTTTTTTTAGATGTGTCTTTGGAACCTTTTTTTGATGTTTTTTTTATAGAACCTTTTCTGGATGTCTTTTTAATGGAACTTTTTTTTGATGTTTTTTTTATAGAACCTTTTCTGGATGTCTTTTTAATGGAACTTTTTTTTAATGTTTTTTTAATTGAACCATTTTGTTTTTTCTTGAATAATTGCCATCTTTTTATTCCATTTTTATTTTCTGTTATTATCCAAATATTCCCATCATTACCTGTTTTTTTTGTACCAACTTTATACAAAGTTGCTGATTGTTCTGGGGATTTTCTGTCTGACATTATTATATATTAGTAAATTATAATCTTTTTCTTAAAAACATGACCAAATAAAAAAGATATGTGTTATGTAACTAACCATTCTGGTGACAATAATGGTGCAACTAATTTTTTCATCCAGATTGGAAATCTATTATAAGAATAACGTACTTTATCATCTACATGTTTTGACTTTTGCGTTTGTAAGTTGTTTTCTATTATTTTAATTGGACCTTTTGACTCAGTTTGATAATAATGGATACTGGTTGCTTTAGAATATAACATTAATCGTATACTAGTGTCAATAGAAAATGTAATCACATGATTTCCACAAACACGAAATTCATAACCATATTGATAGTGATATTCAATTAATTGTATTATTTGCCCATGGTTACGAGAAAATGTTATTAATTTTTTGGCTGGCAGGTCACCCTCGCGATGTAATAGACCATTTTGATGCCATTCTAATTCATAAGTTATGTGACCCAACCAATCATTTTTTTGCAACTTATTGCGACTAACAACACTAGGTCGACCGTTAAGTGAATGTAATTCGCCATGAACTTTATGAGTATATTCATGACTGTTCTCTTTTTCCTCTATTGCTTTTGGAAACCAATTTGCCCATTCCTTTTTGCCCCATTTTGTAATAACATGTCTTTTGTCATCATCGTTTAAAAACTTCACTATAGATAATACAATGTCCCTGGACACCACTTTTTCTATCTTGTGCAAAAAAGCTTGCATTGTGTTGGTTCATTACAAGTATTAGATATAACGAACCTAAAATATATTTATTGTATCAATTTTTTTAATTAGTTATTAAAAAAATTGAATAATAGATTGCCTGTCATTTAAAATTTATCCATAATATAAAATACATACAATGAAATTATTAGCTTTCTCCGGCAGTACACGAAAAGAATCTCTCAACTCTAAATTAATAAATGAAGTTGTCAGGCTCGCCAAAACTTTAAATATTGATGTTACGGTAATTCATTTGGAAAATTATCCATTACCTTTCTTTGATGAGGATTTGGAAAAGAAAGTTGTTATGCCTGATAATGTAAAATTACTTAGGCAATTAATTATGGATCATGATGGTACTGTTATCTCATCACCTGAATATAATTCATCCATCTCTGCTGTATTAAAAAATACTATTGATTGGTTGTCACGCGACCATAAATTTATGAAAGGAAGAAAGGTAATGCTTACATCATGCTCTCCATCGGGCTATGGTGGATCTCGCGGATTAAAACATTTAACTGATGTATTAAACAACCTTGGTGCAAAAATTTTAGATAAACAATTATCTGTTCCAAGTGGTTTTACTGCTTTCGATAAAGATGATAAGTTAGTTAGTGAAACACATCAAAATACCATTCTCGAACAACTTAAAATGTTCTAATTTTTTTATAATTAAAAAATAACTTTTTTTAATACAACAATTTATTGATGACATTATTATATAATAATAGTTGATAAATAAATTATTTTTCTTTTAGATTTAGACTGATTGTCTCTGCAAAAGCTTTCGGATTTGCAATAAACTCATCTAAAATTGCTTTTTGAATATCGTCATCGTATCTACCATACGCCCTTGATGTAATATTGGTAGCAACATTCTTGTAAATTTCGGGATTTGTTGCTTTGAATTTTTCCAGGTCAAATGGAAATTCTTTTTGATCCCATTCTTCATATACCACTCCACCATACATTTTGGTAGCTTCAATACCATGGGTTTCAAACCATTTTATAATTGATTTTTTATCCTCATCTGTTGGCAATTCATTATACAAGCCATGGGCCATACTTCCAAAAAGAGCTGTCATTAATTTATTATCCTTTTTAACAAAATCAGGGAAACCCCACATATTTGATAATGGTCTACCATTCATCAATGCAGTTGTTATTGATTCTGTAATAATGTGTTGTTTAATTGCTTCCATTTTGTTTATCAGATTATTTATGGATTAATTGCATTAATACTTAAATAATCAAATTTTTAGTATACATAGATTAATATTTCTTTAAACAAATTTTTTATCTACTACATCGAAGATTACAAACCGCATTATCAATCTTATTTACTTTAGTTTCCAATCCAGACAATTTAGTATCCAACTTTGATATTAAACCACACAATGCCAAATATCTTGTATCAATATGACTGAAAATTTGTGGTACAATAATCCTTGTAAATTGGTCAATATCAGTAATTTTTATATATTTTCTTAATGCTGTCAATTCTGGATTTTGTAATATTAATGTCTGTTCATCCTCACTCATTTTATAATCATCAGATAATATATATTCTGCAATTTCTATATTTTTCATTTTACATGCTGTTTTAAATGGTGTTTCAATATATTTAATTGGCATTGATTTGTATATGTTGTATATTTGTTTAAATGTTGTTATATTTCCATACATAACAGCATAATTTATTGGTAATCGTCCCCCCTGATCTCCGATATGCCAATTATATTTTTTAATTATATCTGTATTTTCAAGTATTGAAGATATTGTTACACTTTTTCCAAATCTCTGAATTAATCCCATCATAAATGTTATTTGATCATATTTAGATAAATTTATGCAATTAATATCAATTACTTTTATTATTTCCAATATCATCTCAATATTTACATTTGGTGATTCCATTACATAATCAATTAGTAAATCTCCATCACACGATTTATAATATAATAAAGTCATCATAATTTTTTTATCTGTATCATCATTTGTCATTGATATTACAAATGGTTTGGCTGGATGCATTGTGGGATTTGGATTATCTGTGTTATCCAAATATTCCATCTTTTGTTCCAATAATTTAATAATCACATTTACTAAATAATTTTGACATGCTATGTATAGAGCATCGTATCCATATCTGTTACTATATCCCAGTAAATTAGCATATTTTTTAATTTTAATCTTTGGATCTCTTATTCTTTCCTCCTTTTTTTCTAATTCAATATATTTATCAATAACTTTACATGCTAATTTTCCATATTTCATGAGACACGCATATGTTAAATATGTATTTCCGTTACCGTCAACATTTTTTGAATCCCAATTTATATTTTTATTTTCTTCTAAAATATTTAATGCTTCCTCCTCAGTACGGAATTTGTCAGTAGCGTTACCCATTTGTTTAATTATTTTGTAATAATTAGGCAAATTAGATTGTTGGAATATCAATTTTTCTACAATCACACAGGCAAAGGTTGTTTCTTTGTAAGTGCTACTGTACGTTCCAAACTTTCGATAACCTTACAAAATCGCTCATCACTTGTATTCTTCTTGAATTCATTTAACTTTTTAAGGAAGGGAGTTACTTTCTCGAGTTCTACTTTAATTTCCAAACGTTCCTTTTCATCAAAAGTCCGTCCCTCACGCGATATTTTATTATAATGATTTAATTTTTCAAGAATTGGAGCAATCTCATTTTGAAGTTCTGTCGCTACTTTCCGAAGTCGTTCATCCTCAGCAGGTTTTTGTTCATCAATCATCTTTTGAAGAACGGGAACACAATCAAAACCAGATTTCAATTCTTGATATTTATTGACTGGTAAATTTTCCTTTGAAATAAATTCACGCATTTGTTCCTCAAGTGAATGCAATTCTGCTTGTATCTTTGTGTGCAATTTAACTAATTTCCGTGCATGGGATAAACGATCACTGATATTCACTGATGGTTCTGTCATTATGCTTTGCAATACAATATGTGAAAATAGATAAAAATATTGGCTTTTTCACGTACTTATATTTTCAATTTTATTGTGCATGTTTTCCTGTTTCTCCAGTTACTACAGAATCTGGAGACAACTTTTTTATTACGACATTCCAATTGTTGGATCTATATGATTTCTTTTTGTTAGCCATGTATTGATTAAATAGTTTTTATTTAATTGAATTTCAAACATTATTGTGCGTGCCGTTATTTTCAATAATACTTTTCCTTCAGGTATAACATTCGTATGGGATTTTGCGTAATTTGTTTCAATTACATAATTTCCAAAACCAATATCCATTAATTGTAGTTTTATATCCATTGGTATGCATATACATTCATTATTATATTGCACATATAAGTGGTACATGAAATATATTGGTTTTTCTTTCCTATCACCTATCCAATATAAACTTTCTCCATATATTATTATCTGACTGTCAATTATTTTCACTTTTCCATATGATCTCCAAATTCCATCAAAATTATTTGCATTATCGAAAATAACATAACTAAATTTATTATATTGGGTGGTATACTTGTATAATTCAGAATAATATTCATAATATTGATTTTTATTTATTATTGTTTTTCTGTTCATCAATCTTTCAAAATGGTTTACATAGTTTTGTTTCCAATAAATAAAATTATTCAGTATATATTTTTTAATTGAATGATTGGTTTGCATAAAATTATTACAATCTGTATAATCTAAATTTTCCATAACCAGGATTACTGTTATTTGATCAAATTTGTTTTGCATTTGTTTTTATTCTCTATTCTATGATTATTTTTAATTGTATTTATTTATCAATTTTTCTTCAGTTTTACACAGATGTTGTTTCTTGATTAATTGTATGTTTTTGAAGTCCAAATTTTGGGAAAAAAATTAATTTAAGACTTAATATAAGAAACATTAAAGTTACAATCAAAAATATACAAAACCCAATAATATTCCAGGTTGTCATGTATGATGTTTTTGTATAACTACACACTTCCGCATCACAATATACAGGTTTTGAATGAAATGTTGATCTGAATGTTTTTATACATTTTTTAACTTCTTCAGCTGTTCCATTATATGTGATCATTGGTTGTTCTATTATAACTACACCATATATCTGAATACCTATTAACATTTGACAGGTTGATTGATTTTGATATGTCACATCACATGTATAACAACCAAAAAAATCACATTCATGCGCATCTTGATATTTCTTGAAACATTTTCCTTCATCAAAAATATCTTCAGTTGTGTCAATGTTGTTACAATTTGCATATTGATCATAAGTTACATTTGTGCTCATACAATTGCTATATTCATAGGAATTAACGATTGGACTACTAATCAATTCAGATGAAACAGGATAAGTAGTGAACCCATGTATTGGTGCAATAATCATAGCTGATAAAAATGCAAATCCGGTAGCAAGTAAAATATATAGGGCACCTGATATCCTTCTATTATGTATCATATTGGAAGTTATGTTGCATACCAAAGAATTACTTCGTATACACATTGATTTATAAACATGATTATCCAAATAAATAGTGAGTTTATTATGGTAATATTGTTTCAACTTTTTGTATGGACAGCTGTGTATTTCCGTGATTCTCCAGTAACACAAGTGATAGATCTTAAGCATGAAAATCAATAAATGATATCATGTCATGGATTGATTGGAACCATTACATTTTACCACTTGTTGATTTTATGCTTTGTTACAATCACTCATACATTCTTATGTTGCATTGCTCTTACACTTCGTGTTTAGTAGCCGAAGGCTAGCCAATAAATGAAAAGTGATTTTCACTTTTCCTTTATTGGGTACCCGTGTTAAAGAATATTAATAGGGGACCGCCAGACCGGTTTAAAGTCTATCAGCTGACCAATAAGATGAATTTGTCTGCTGATAAACTTTAATTGCCCCCAGCAGAGCGATGCAACATTAGAATGTATAAGTGATGATTTAAAAAGTATCACATTAATATATTGCATTATAAAATTTCATATATTGGTTTATTACTTTTTTCCAATCACTTGTGTTACCGGTGAAACATGGAACTATACAGTTGTATATTTCCATGATTCTCCAGTAACACAAGTAATAGATCTTAAGCATGGAAAATATTTAATGAAATTATATACTGATTTCATGTTTTGTTACAATTTACTTATCATCCTAATATTTTCCAATGAACGATATCACCGTAACATCACATAAAGACCTGTTCCCAATGATGCAACAATACTTATTGCAATAAATAGAAATACAAATAGTAACAATATTAATTGCCATATGTCTTTTTTAGAAAGAGTATGTTTTGGACATGTAATTACCTCCTTATGACATCTTATGTGCAATTGATCCGGATTACACTTTAAACAATTACACATCCATGTTAATTTATCATCAGATAAAGTTGTGTTATTATTACATCCAGTAACTTCACATTTATATGGTTTACCAACGAGACAATCTGACATTTAAATAATATGGTTTTATTATTATCCAATTCATTTTTAATTTATTATTCAATATTTTTTCAGTTATTATACTAATGGAAAATTATAAAGAAAAATATCTAAAATATAAACAAAAATATAAACAATTAAAAAATCAAAAAGGTGGAAATAATGAAAATGAATTAATTAAAAAACATCTGCAGTTATTCACATATGTCAACAATGAAGGATTTAACAAAAGGAATTGGGAAGTGTACAAGCAGGTATATGACAAAGATATAATCATTCGGGCTAGTGATGGCTCAGTGTTCAAAGGTGTAGAAAAAACTATAAAGGACATGAAACAGTTAGTCACATCAATACCAGATATGATGGTCACCTCACAACCAATAAATTTTGGGGCAAAAGATTGGACTGTATCCAGTCAAAAATTTTCAGGAAGTAAATCAGTAATGAATTTGTGTTCAATTTGTCAATGGAAAGATAATAAGGTAATCCAAAAATATATCTTTTGGCAATTTGAAAATAATTCTATGGTATGTAGTAAAGTTGTTAGGGAGGTAAATGATGTTAATAAAGGGGTAATCATTAAAAGTGATGATCATGTTGTCAATCAAAATTTGAATAATATAAACACAATTAATTTTGAAGGATTTAACAAAAGGAATTGGAATTTAGCCAGAAAATATTTTGATAATAATATAATAACAACATTCGCAAATGGTATGCAGGTAAAAGGTGTTGATGCAAATGAAAATATAATGAAAGAATCTTTAATCTGGGCACCTGATAGTCAAATAACTGAACATAAAATTCTATTTGGTTCTGGTGATTGGACATGTACAAACATGTATATATGTGGCACATTTACAAAACCAATGGTTGACCCAGATGGGTCTGTAACACAACCCAATGGCAAAAAATATAATACAAATCATTGTGCATTACAAAAATGGAAAAATAATAAGATTCTAGAAGTACATGTATTTATGAATATGGCCGATATGATGAGTCAACTTGATTTGATTAAATGTTTGTGAGAAATTGGAAACTTGGAATTTAAAATAGGTAACCGATATTACAACTTCCTTTATTCCCATTTTTTGAATGCTTTTCTATCTCCAATTCTCTTATAAAATCGTACAGTATGACACTACCATAACCATTTCCTTCGGACCAATAAGGAGAAATTTTCAGCACATCATTATAAAAATCAAAACGAAATAATTTTTGTTGATTGTTTTCCGACATGTAACATGTTTTTTTTTTAATTGTTTCTATTATTTTGCCATTCACTATTTTTTTTAATATTCTATGCGAATTATCATACATGTCCGAATCATCATGACAAACATAAGTAATTTTTGTTTCTGGATCGTAGCTTTCTTCTATGTACCACTCTATTTCTCCATGATAAAAACTTATTTTTTTTTCAAAAATTTTAATACCGTTTCTAAAATATCTCAAATGATCAGAATAATCATTTCCGCCTTCCAAACCATTTTTAACACCATTGTCATAAGTTGTCAAAATATCCCAAGTCATATTAAAATTATTTGGTGTTATTTGGCGGTAAAGAACCACCAAGTGCCATTCATTATACAATTTATATCCTTCCCTATGGTCGAGGGCTGGCAAGGTTTTATCCCAACGAGACTGTTCGTTAAATTTTTCAACTACATATTCTAATTCGCAATAATCATAAATAATGTTACAAATATCTGTTATCAAATAATTTTCCATGTTGCCAGTATGATATCTGATCGCATAAATATAATTTCCGTATAGTTTATCTACATTTTCTTTAAATTTGCTTAATTCCATCATAATTGATTAATTAAATTGACATAATTGATAGGTTGTATTACATTCAAATTTTTCATTCGCCATAAAAAATTGAGTAGGTTAATGTCTTGTTATAACGTTAATGGGTTAATAAAAGTTGAAACCATAACATTTAATTTATATTAATAAATATTACGGAAAAAATAAATGGTAAATTTGTATGTATTTCGATTACAATATAATAAATATTATGTTGGATTAACTGATGAACGTGTTGAAGATTTATATTTGAAATATGTTAATGAAACACTTGATGATATAGAATGGATGGTAAAATATAAACCAATAGGTATCGTGGAAACATATAAAATTAAAGATACGGCTGAAGAAGATAAAAAAACATTACATTATATGGCATTATATGAAATAGATAATGTTAGGGGTGGCAGTTTTTCATCATTTGATATTTCGGATGATGAAACACGATTAATTAAAAAATTAATGAAATCTAACTTTAATAAATGTTTTAAATGTGATAAAGCTGATCATTTTGCATATGAATGTCCTCCAGTGAAACCAGTAATTCCTGAAATTGATGTGAATTTAAATACTACTTTAATTTTGTCACAAGAGGTAAATTTGTTTGAACTTTTACAACCAAAATTTATTGGTGTCGGAAAAGAAATGAAATTTCCAACTTATAATATATTGTTATTTGAAAATATTATTGGATCAAAGTATGTTAAACATGTGAATTTTGATTGTAATAATGTTAATTTTTTACCTGTGATGGGAATGGGCGCAATTAATGCTATTATATGTTCAGAAGACATGTATTCTAATGTCGATTATACATTGACAACATTGAATTTAAATAATTTTATTAATTTAGAAAGGTTATTCATTTTAATTAATTACAAGAATGGTTACAGAAATGTTCCAAATGCTGCAATTGACATAATTGATGATAAAAAAACATCACAAACAGATGTTGTTATTTCTGACACAGAAGCCATAATTGAATATTCTTTGACGGAAACAAATCATAATGAAATTAACATTAAAGATGTAAAAGAAAAGAATACAAAAGGTAATCCAGTATATACAAAAGGTAATCCAGTATATACAAAAGGTAATCCAGTATATACAAAAGGTAATCCAGTATATCAATCAACATATAAAAAATTTCATTATAAAACAATTATCAAAACAAATAAAAAGATAGAAGTATATATCATTGATAAACCACAATATGATTTATTTATTAAGGAAGCATTAGATTAATCATGACTGTATTTTTTAAAACCATTTAATTCATTTGTCAATTTATTTATTAATACAGTATTAATATGTTTTTTTGTTCGTTGATGTTGTGTTTTATTGCATATATTATACATAACTCCACAATCAGGACATTTTTCTTTATTAATATTATTTATTGATTTATATACAAAAATTAATAAATCAATAAATAATAAATCAATTGAATATGATAATTAATTTGCTGTCATTCTTTTTATATATTTTTGTGCCAATTGTGTTAGGAATATATAGGAGATTTTTGATTATTTTGGCACATAAAAATTAATCGTTAGTGGAACATACATTTAATTGCCTCAGCAGTCCCCGCTGAAGGGATATTAAATGTAATCACATGACAATATTCGGTAAGCTGATATACATTTAATTGCCCTGGCGGAGCGATTCACCATAAGTTTGCTGGAGTGATAATATCAAAATATAAATACCAATATATCATTAAACAAAATTGTACCCACTTTATGTCATTTTGTAATATCATATATTGGCATTTATATTTTTGTCCACTCACTTTTAATCTGGTGAAACCTCTAAATCATTCCACTGGACAAACAATGGTTCCGCCCGAATTACAAGTAATAGGATTAAAGTATGAATATCCAATATATGAAATTATATAATTATATTTATTGAAACCATTATAACATATCATATATTGAAATTCCATACTTTGCAGTCATCACTTCAGCAACTGAACGATGAATCGCTTCGCATGGGCAATTAAATGTATGACAGCTAACTATATTCACAAGATATAATCTATTTAATTGCTTATAAGATAAAAATTGAAATATGCAACTCATTGTAAAACCTTCTATGAACAAACACATATCATCGGTGGGGCAATGGCTCGAGTCACTGAATCCAAAAACAGTGGTGAAATTCCCTTAAACACCACTGAACCACTTTCATCACATGAAGATTTTCTTGTGAATTGCAACAAAAAACGCAACCTCGTTGAAGGACTGAGTGCAAAATATATTTTGGCATCAATTATTGCTTTCAGTGGCGAAGACATTACATTAGTCAGTAACTTTCTAGGTGCAATAACAAGCAAGCGATCCGAAGAATGTCCAGATCTGCAATATGCTGTCGAGCGTTTCAATAAGTATTGCAAACCAATTATCTGTTTCCCACCAGTAGATATCGCCGGAATTGCTTCTCCAGAGGAAGCAATAGACTATATTCTATATAATATTCTTTGTGAACAAGATATTCGCAAATGGTTTGCTGATACACAAGCTTGTTATTCATCGATGGAATGGAAAGTTTTCAAAAAAGAAGAAATTCGTGAGAAACTACAATATCCAAACGTTCGTATTCTCCGTATATCATTATTGCTTATAGTTGGTGGTGTGAAATTTCGTTTTCCAACAGCACTTGCAATGATTCGTTTTATGGCAACATGTTTAGTCGACGTATATGATTCGTGCAAGGAAGAACGAGCAGAAGATCTTGGATTAGCCAGTAAAATGAGTTGGCATCAGTTGCGTGATCGCAATGAATTGGTTTCGGGTGATCCTGATGAAATAACTAATCAAACACTTGTGGAATACTTCAAGGAATTCACTGATCTTATGGATGAAGAATCCACTAGCATCCTCAATCAGCGAATTGATGATGAGCGTACGGATGATTTTGATGATTGGTCCGATGACGGCCTTACTTACAGCAATGACGATATTAACAACTATTATGGTCCAAATAAATGTTGTCGAGAATGTCTATTTCCACGATGTACTCGACAACTAGTATGGTCCAAATAAATGTTGTCAAGAATGTCTATTTCCGCGATGTACTGACTGTTTCTCATGAACATGGTGACGAAAAGATGATTAAGTTTATTTATTATCAGTATCAATAATCGCATTGGGAAATATTTTAATCAACTCATCATATTTAATTTTATCATTATTGCCTATTATAATTTTTGTTAAATTTTTTAAATGACATAGTCCATCAATTGTAATATTGATGTTTGAATGTAAATTTAACATATTTAATTTTGTCAAATTTTTTATTCCGTTATTGGTGATGTTATCATTAGCCACTAAATTTAATTTCGTCAAATTTGTTAAATTTTCAATCCCATCATCATGAATCATCCAGTTATCACCTAAATTTAATGATGTTAAATTGGTCATTAGTGATAAGGCTTCGTCGGTTATATCAAATGTTCTGTATAAGTTTAATGTATGTAAATTGGTTAATTTTGTCAATCCATTATCTGTTATATTATCATTATTATTAATATCTAAATTAACAAGCTGAACCATTTTCTCCAATAATTCATCTGTAATATTTTCCTCTCCATATAAGCCTAACTTCTTTAATTTGGTCATTTTCCATAATCCATGGTTTGTAATTCCTTTATTCCAATCAAGTGATAAACATGTTAAATTGGTTAAATGTTTTATTCCATCATCAGTTATATTATTATTACTCCACAAAGATAATTGGCGGAGGTTGGTCAGATGGCTAATACATTCATTCGTACATTTATTAAATGTTGTTTTAAGTGAAGTTAAATTAGTGAGATTGATTAATGCCTCACCAGTAATTTGATTACCCCATTCTATATCTAAACTGGTCAAATTAACCAAATTCAATATTCCATTATTTGTTATAAGTGATTTATATGGTTTCTCTTCACTATAATATGGATCAGGCGAAATAAATTTTAAACGTTTTAAATTTACCATTTTTTGTACAATTTTATCTGTTATCAATGTCACACAGCCAACATCTAATGATACAATTTTACTAACCAATGGTTCTATTTCTTCATTAGTTATTGCATATTCACATTTAAAATTAAATTTAACACATTTTAATAATTTTTTCAACTGTATTCCTTTTGAATGATGATTTATTTTAATTAACCCATTTGGTTTAATTTGTATGTAAATTTCTTTTTTAATATATTTATTGCTTTCACTAAATGACCTTATATCATCCAATGTTAGGTAATTACCCAATATTGAAAAGGGAACTTTATAAAATTTATCATCCATTATAATTTAGTAATTTATTTATCCATTAACTTATTTATTTAAATTTCAACTTTTAAATTAATTTGAAAAGTTGAAATTGTATATTATTATATATTTCACTTATTTATTAACATTCCATACCATTTGTTCCATATAATGGACGAAGTTACTTTTCCATATGTTGAAATATACAGATTGCAAGCAGAAAGTAAGTTAATGGGACATTATCTTACAAAAATATCTGAAATGTGTAAAAATTATCCGACACCAGAAAAAATGAAACAAGTGTTATCAGAAGGATATTACATATTAAATAAAAAAAATCATCCACTTGAAAAATTATCAAATATAATTGAGGGACATAAAAAATCACAAATCATGTTTACGAGTAATAAATACAATAAAATAAAAAATAAAAATATACAATTAAAATTACAAATTGATAATATCAAAAAAATCTTCACTGAAAATTTACAATATATTGCATCATTACGACATCCAATAATATGTGAAAGACGAATTCTTGTTATGAGTAAAGTTCGCCCGGTTGGTTATGAATATTTTATCGGCATACTACGTACTTTTGAATTTGAATATAAGCAATCACATGCTAATTTTTTAAGTCCGGAACTGAAACAATTAGTAGCAAAATGTGATACTGTTCAACTAAAACCAGAATATAAATTTTCGGATGGAAGTTATATTATTATTGAATTTGATGATCGTGAAGATGATTTAGTTAAAACATATACTTATGTTTCATTATTGCATAATTCAATTACAGTAGGTCCTTTTGTTGGAGCAGCGCCAGCAGATTTTCATATTATTGAACATCTTGCCAAAAAATTCGAAGGTTATACAAATACATTTGTAACACGATCAAATATAACTGTTAAATTACATGGAATAAAAGAAAATAAGATAGAAATAATAAATATGGTTTATCTTCCAAAAAATTTTGATCGTTCACTAATTAAAATGATAAAATTACATAATGATGATCTATTGGTAATTAGTGATTGGTTTTCTTCTTTATCAATGGTTATAATTGATATAAATACATTCACTGTAAGACCATTTGATCCATCATTACCAATGACTCTTCTTCAACAACCATTTAGAATCAATCCAACTACATATTTCATGGAAGCACCACCATCACCTGAATCAATCGCAAATGCTGTGGTTATATTTAATACAGTAGTTCCATGCCTTATTCGCGATTTGGTACTTGTTATAATTAGTTATTTATAAAGTTGAAATTAAATATTGTTGTCTATTTATTTATTAATTATCTATATCATACAATGGATGATGTTATTGTTCCATATGGAGAAATATATCAGTTGCAAACTGAAAATAAAATCATGGAATATTATCTGCAGAATCTATCTTACATATTAGATAAATGTCCTACACCAGAAGAAATAAAAAAAGTTTTATCGGAAGGATATTACACTTTAAATAATAAAAATCTATTTGATGAAACAAATAAACAACATAAAAAAACCCTAATAATGATTTGTGCTAAAAAATACAAACAAATCACAAATAAAAATATACAATTAAGATCACAAATAGATAATACTAAAAAAATCTTTACAGAAAATTTACAATATCTTGTTGAATCGCAATATTCATCACTATGTGAAAGACGAATTCTTATTATCTGTAAAAATCTACCTATTGGTTCTGAATATTTTATTGGCACATTGCGCACTTTCGAATTGGAAGATTTCAAAACATATAGCAAATTGAGCCCAGAATTAAAGAAATTAGTGGACCAAAATGATATTACCAAAATAAAATCTGAATACAAATTCTCTGATGGTAGTTACATTATTGTTGAGTTGGAAAATGGTTTAGTTAAATCATACAGATATATTTCATCATTATTAAATTCAATTATGATGGGACCATATATCCATCCATTTGACCGTGAATTTCACATTATTGAGAGCCTTTCTCATAAATTTAGCGGTTGTAACAGCGGTTGTAACAGCGGTTGTAACAGCGGTTGTAACAGCGGTTATGAAAATATCTTTATAATGAGATGTGGTTCTTTAATACAGTTAAAAGGTATAAAAGAAAATCAAATAGTTGTAATAGAAACAATTGATATTTCGAAACATTTTCGTGGTGGACGTGCAACAATCAAAATGATCAAATTGTATAATAATGATTTATTAGTATTTGGATCCAAAAAAAATTATCATTGTCCTGCACCACATATGATTGTAATTGATACAAAAAACTTTATTGTAAGACCACATAATCCAAATCTACCAATGACTCTCCTTCAACAATCATTCCAAGTTAATCCAACCACATATTTCCTTGAGGCACCACCGTCACCTGAATCAATTGCAAATGCAATAAGTGTGTTAAATAAAGAAATTCCATGTTTAATTTCTGATTTGCTACGTATGATCATTGATTATTTGTGATTGGATGCATTAATATTTTTCGATATTGCTAACTTGTATATTCCATCTGTTTGTTATTTAAAATTAAATTATTATACTTTTTGATATATTTAATATATTTCTTATAATATCCTCCGTGTAATCCAGTGATTGATTCATTTACTTTTTTGATGGCTTCTTCTTTGGCTATTTTTGCATTTTTTTCTTCAGTTACCTTTATCATTGCTTCTATAATATTTCTATCACATTTTCGTTGATTATATGCACAAGTATATTTTTCATTAGCCAAAATTTTTTCACTTAGCAAATTATTTGGTGTCATTGGTTCGGGAAGATACTTATTTATCAAATCATAAATATGATCAACTTTTGGTATTTGCATCAAATAACTGTAGGGGATAACTTTATCACGTGGATGAGAATTCATTGGATATAAAATATTTGCCATATCGGACATGTCTATCGGATTAGGACTTGAATTTAGACTTATTGAAATCATTTTTTTAATCACAACAAATGGAGGTTCAAATAAAGAATCTATAAAATATAAAACATATGAATTATGTGCATGTGCTGGTTCAGTATCTAATGTCTTAACAAATGTATTATATTCATCAAGTAATGATTTCAATTCTTCTTCCTCCATGTTAATTATGTATTCATCGCTATGTGCTAATGCTTTAATACATGCTGTTAAATGATAATTACTACAATCAACTTTTTGAGTTTCAAAAGAATAATTTTGTGAAATAATATATTGTTTTTTTTCATTATTTATTACCTTATCATCTTTTATTGTATATGGAACTGATATTAAATCTTTGAATAAATCCAATAAAAAAATTTCATCAAATCCAGTAGATGTTGCCCTATAATTATAATCATCACGTTGATCCTTGAATAATGAATCAATATTGGCCTTAATCCCAGTCATTGTAGTAAAATATTTATCATGTTTAATTTTTAGTGATACAGCAAGAGTACCAGCTAAAATTTCCATTTGATTATTTTTAATTTTAAAATATTCTGTACTCATATACTTTTTATATAATCTTAACCATATTGAATATGCTGATAATCCGTTAGATTTATCACGAACAGTTTCATCTGTTAAAAAGGGTAAAAAATAAAAGATCCTATCAGAATCTGAAAATATTTTAATATTATGACAATCAATTTTTGTCACAATTCCATCTGCTTCACGAATAACAGATATATTTACGCTTGGATCAATCATTGATAAAAATCTATATGATCTAATATTGTGAATAGGAGTTGATTTATCTAGAATATTTTTACAAAAAAATGTATATATTTCTACGTTTTCTGCTGTAAATAAAAAATCCAATATATCCGTTACATTTTTCCTTTTTTCTACATTAGCTTCTTCTTTTATTGCATTATTTCGAACTGTTGTATAAACAGAAACATCAAGATATATTCTAATAAGCCAATCAGATAAACATCTCCTTACATTTTTAACTGTTCTTTGAATACATAATAAATAACTTTTTAATTTACCGATATCATAATAAAATTCATCAAGATAATATAAACTTATAGAAATACAATTACAGCATTTATCTTTTGGTGTCAAATCAAAAATTTGATTAATATATGTCAACATTTCGGTTCTATCTTCTGATGCATACCCACGAATTCTACTTAATATACGTTCAGGTTTATATTTATGAATATAGTATGACGTTTTTTTATTATTGATTAATAAACATTGATTTGTTAATCCTAATGGATTAGGTGTATTTTCTGATTTCATTTCTGTTAATGGATAAAAATAACAATTCCCTAAATCAGATGGATTACCTGATGTCATATAATTGTTAATCTCCTCATCACACAATTTTGGTGATATTTTTACAGCCATTTATTATAATGGAATATATTTATTATAATGGAATATATTTAACTTTTAGATCAATTGGAAATACAATGAATACAATAGATAAAAAAACCATATTGCATATTATTTTATTTAAAAGGATTTTCCATACCAATCGCAAAAACCGTATATGGAAAACTTTTATATAAACCTTCCATGTGATAATCTATTATTTTCTTAAATGGTCCATAAGTTTCTTTATGAATATTACCTACCTGACATAATGACACTGATTTATCCAACAGAGTTACTGAAGTTTTTTTACCTTCATGATATGTTTCCACATGACTACAATTACTTTTAACTAGACTAACTGCATCATCTCTATTAACTTCATAATCAGAACAAATAAAGACTGGAACACGTAGATCATCTTCTGGAAATTCTTTTGATAAAATTTCAATGAATTTTTCTGGAGTTGTATATTCAATATCATAATCCATAGAATGAATACTACGATCACAAATAGTTTGAATATCCACTATATCATTATACTCCAAAAGTACGAGATATCCTTTCAATGTAATTTTTTTTATTGACTGAAATTTTTCCATAATATTTTTGAGTTCAGCCAATTGAAAATTTTTATTTGGTCGTACAAGTAAAAATTTTGTTGGAATAACATTACGTGAAAGAGCAAGTTGAAATGATATAATTTTGTAACAAAGCATGAAAAAAATATTTAATTCTTCTTCTAAAATTTCCTTAACTGCTTCTCGTTTTAAAATTTCAATTGATTCTTGCAATTCCTTACGTGTGTTCCGAAGTGAGATCAATTGTTCAGCAAGTGTATTCGAATGTTTTGTTTCAGTAGCACTCATTATTGATTATAATAGTTATAACAATATGAAATAATAGGATATTGTATATATTTTATGTTTCAACTTTTCTCCAAACAATAAATAAACAAATCAATATCGGACAGATGCTAATCCAATAAATATTCTCGGAACGGAAAATCCAATACTTTTAAGCTTAGTTACTATTTTAGAAACACAGTCACGGTTTGGATTGAAGCGACCATTTTCGTAACAAAAACTCCATCCACTATTTTTAAAAGTGATAAATAGATCATCCTCATATTTATATGTTGGTAATGGATAACCACAACCCATACAACATGTATCTTTTAATGGACAACAACCATGATCAATTTTTCCATGTGCATATTTGTAAAATACATTTTGAATTTTTTCATCAATGTTTTCATGAGGATATTTCCATTCAAGATATTCCTTCAAATCGAGTGGTACTGTATCATCCTCTTCTAATTTTTCAATCTCGACAGTGGCTAATATCTTACCATTTGATGTAAACATATGCTTACTCTTTTCTTTTGGAAGTTTCCAGGGTTTATATAATTTAATAGTGCATTTTAAACTATCATCTTGTGTGATATTATATGTTATTTTTCCAGATAATTCAAAATATTTCATTACATTCTCGACCTCATATTGAATGGAAAAAAAATCTGCCTTTTCATATTCGGATTGAATAAAATCAGCATTAATGTAAAGATTAACATCATATACATAACCATCATTAATATTTTTTTTAATTTCAATTTCCTGTTTTATTTCCATTTCATTTCTTATTAAGGTTTTTAATTCGGTGTCATATTGTTCGAGAAGTTGGCGGATTTCTCCGAGCTTTGCATTTAAAGGAGCCCGTAAAATTTCAATTTCGTTTATCCTTTTTGTAATTTTGACAAGTTCAGATTCAACCGTACTTGCCATTTTTATAGATAAATAAAGTTAGGTTTATTTTAAAAACTAATATGAAGTTACAAATTCAATTTTTTTCCAGATAAAAATTTGGTTTCCAGTAATAATATCTCTTTTTCTTTGAAAAAGAATATCAAACACTTTATGTTGGTTTCTGGGTACATATTCTTTTTCTTTAGCTAAAAGACTTCTCAATGAGATCATCAATAATAAATTCGGTCATACCACCCATTTTAATTTCATTATATTCTGTTGGAAACATACCACCACAAATCATTTCCTTAATTTTCTTTTTGGCTTCACCATATCCTTGTTTAGCAGATAAACTTAAAAAGTCATAATTGTTTGGAAATGCAGAACCTAAATAATATTGAGCTAAAAAATTATTTTGGCTTAACGATAACCTCATTAATTTTTCAGCTTCTGTATGGTCAGCTGGAACAAATAAACCATAATCATACATTCTTCCTAATGAATATTGCCCATATGAATTTCCAGCATCAGAAGATAATTTAAAAAAATTATAAGGAATTTCACAATTATTATTATTTGTCAGTTGCATTCCATTATACAAATTTCCTAATATGTAATTTAAATATGATGCAACTTTTTCTGATTCATTTTCTAACAATTTTTTTTTACAAAATTCAATCA
>Ga0206911_1007_pt1 | contig 53164 bp, 47 predicted proteins | sample Alteio_BWOrgHeat_74_FD_152956 | JGI IMG/M metagenome (GOLD analysis project Ga0206911, IMG submission 152956) | Enriched cells from forest soil in Barre Woods Harvard Forest LTER site, Petersham, Massachusetts, United States -... | ecosystem: Environmental > Terrestrial > Soil > Temperate forest >...
CGGATTCGTCGCACTGATGGCGCCATTAGACGTCTGCGTGGTATCGGACACCACAGTTCCTCTCGTGAAGCCGGTGAGTACTTTGGCATCACGATGGACATTACAGACCAAAAACGAGCCGAGGAAGAACGAGAAAGGCTGCGGCAATTAGAGGCTGAAGTCGCACACACTAACCGGGTGAATATGATGGGGGAGTTGGCTGCTGCCTTAGCGCATGAGATTAAACAGCCAATTGCTGCATCGATCACGAGCGCAAACGCTCTCTTGCGTTGGCTAGCACATGACCCACCGGACTTGGATAGAGCGCGTGCAGCGGCGGCAAGAATTGAACAAGACGCAAATCGTGCAGCCGATGTAATCAGTAGTCTGCAATCCTTTTACAGAACTGGCATTCCAACAAAGCGCCAAAGCGTCGATCTCAAGGAGGTCATTGGCGAAATGACTGTTCTATTGAGAGCCGAGTCAGAACGATACTCCATTGTGACCCGTCAAGAAATCGATGCAAATCTGCCCAGAGTTTTCGCTAGTCGCGTCCAGCTTCAACAGGTTCTCATGAACTTGATGCTGAATGCTATCGAGGCCATGAAAGATACTGGAGGAGAGATAGCGATCAAAGCGAAAGCCAATTCGAACGGCCTGGTGGTGATTTCGATCTGCGACTTGGGAGTGGGCTTTGCTACAGAAGATATTGAACGAATCTTTGACCCCTTTCACACGACAAAGCCACAGGGGACCGGAATGGGTCTAACCATAAGCCGATCGATTGTGGAGTCATACGGAGGGAAGGTGTGGGCAAATGCCAATGAAGGTCCCGGGGCTACCTTCCATTTCACCCTTCCAGTAGAAAATGAGGATCGGCTATGAAGTCCACGACCGTTTCTACGGTATACATCATCGATGACGATCACGGTATGCGGCAGGCCGTTCAAGACCTCGTCGAATCTGTTGGTCTCCATGCCGAGTCCTTCTCAACTGGTGAGGAGTTTCTATGCAAAGAGCGAAGTTCCCAGCCAAGTTGCTTGGTGTTGGACGTGAGACTTCCTAGCATGAGTGGCCTCGATTTCCAGCGTCGCTTAGTCGATATGGGTGTGCAGATTCCCGTAATCTTTATCACGGCACACGGAGACATTCCAATGTCGGTGGGCGCACTCAAATCGGGTGCAGTGGAGTTTCTGACGAAGCCTTTTCGCGATCAGGATCTTCTTGACGCAATTCAACAGGCACTGCAGCGCGATCGTAAGACCCAAGAGCAGCAAGTCGAAATCCGCGAGTTGCAGCACCGGTACCAATCATTGACCGCGCGAGAGAAAGAGGTCATTGGATTCGTCGTTTCCGGAATGCTTAATAAAGAAATTGCCTCCGAGATCGGGGCAAGCGAGTCCACGGTTAAGATCCATCGGGGTAATGCGATGCAGAAGATGCAGGCAGCGTCCTTGATTGACTTGGTCCGGATGGCAGACAAACTCAAACTCGCCGCTGGCAAATAGCGTACCGCCGCCCTAAGAAGCGAGATGGCCTGTACTCAGGTCCTAGGGAATTACTCCCTTGGTGCTAGATTTCTAGGCGACAAGCCGATTGCCCATCTGTACGGAAAAGAGTACTTTTCGCTCATGGCAAACGAGCGAACAGCAAGCCTCTTGGCGATCCTCGACGACGACACATCGTTTCAACTTGCATTGCAAGACATGATAGAAGCCGAAGGCATGTCAGTGCTCGGCTTCGATTCTGCGCAGCAATTCCTACAGTCCGAAGTTCGACACAGCGCTGCGTGCCTGATTGCCGATCTTCGGATGCCAGGTATGTCCGGCCTTGAATTACAAGTTCGGCTTAACGCCGAGCGATGCACGATACCGATCATCTTCCTTTCGGGCCGGGGTGATATTCCCACGACAGTAAAGGCCATGAAGGAGGGAGCAATCGACTTTCTCACAAAGCCGGTCGAGAAGAGCCTGTTCTTCGCTGCCGTCGACAACGCTCTCAAAAAGGATCAGATTGCCAGACGGAAGGCTCGAGAAAATGAAGAGCTCATTGCACGATACCGTTCCCTCACGCCACGTGAGCAGGAGGTGCTTCCGCTTCTGGTGAGCGGCCTCTTGAACAAGCAGGCTGCGGCTGAGTTAGGGATCACGGAATACACGGTGCAAATTCATCGGGGGAATATCATGCGCAAGATGAAAGCTGATTCTTTTGCTAGCTTGGTTCGAATGGCTGGAAAACTTAATCCCGATGAATCAGATCGCGGCTAGACATACCTCTCAGCGCACGCTGAGTGCGCTGCAAGATGCGCGTTGAACTGGATCGTCTTCTACATAAAGATGAGGAACAGCGTCCAACCAGTCGGCTACGAAAAGCCTTTCATCGGCTTGCGTGAAGACAGGAACGATGTTCATGGATAGTGCGATGACCAGCGTTTTTGCCGCGCTCAGCGGCTCCATCATCGGAGCATCAACTCCGGTTATCAGCAATTTCGTTCTCCAGAGAAGTGTCGCCCAGCGGGAAATGACGAATCGCGAGATAGCGCAACGCGAGGACCTGTATTCGGAGTTCATTCGTCAGGGGACAGCGTGTTATGCAAAGGCGCTTTCGCATAGCCTGGACAATATCGACGACCTCGTGGCGATATACGCATTGGTGAATAGAATCAGGCTATTCGCGTCGAACAGCGTACTTGACGCGGCGGAGGCGTTTGTGAGGAATCTTGTCGAGAAATATGGGGAGAAGAACATAAGCATTGATCAGATAACGGTTCTGGCTCTGGAGCAACATCCGGATCCACTGAATGACTTCGCTCTAAAATGCCGCGCCGAACTTCGCAGACTATATGCGCAGTCCCATTTGAAGAACACGTAGCTTTTGCACGGCGATTTGGAATCCATCCGATTATTTCGGATTTCTCCCGCCGAAATGAAATCGGTTTAATGGATTCTTGACGCACACCCTATAGCCTTAGCAGGAACATGTAATTTCGCCAATTTGAGCTCATTGCTATTATCACGCTGTCAGATGCCGCGTATTCAATCATCCGAATAAGATCGTCGCTCTTCATAAGTACTGAGGGAGCCTTTCTGTGCCGATGATTGGAATATAGACCGCGACGACGTCTGCAACGGAGAGTTCGCGTGCGATGGCTGGGCAGATGGCTGGAATTCGTTGGGAAGGTGGGCCTGTTCGGCCTGAGGGTCCTCACAGATGCCGTGAGGCCTCCGTTCGAACTTGCGCAACTTGTTCGTCACCTCGCCGAGGTAGGAAATAAATCGCTGGCTCTAATCGTCGTCTCTGGCTTCGCACTCGGAGCCGTCATGACTCTTCACACGAGAAGCACTCTGGTGACCTTTGGAGCCACGGCCATGATTCCTGCAGTCCAGGCGGTCTCCTTCTTCGTTGAGATTGGCCCCCTCGTGGCGGGGCTGTTGCTTGCAGGACGCGTTGGATCGGGCATTGGCGCTGTATTGGCGAACATGCGCGCTTCTGAACAGATCGATGCAATCCAGACTCTGTCCGTGGACTCATTCAAGTTTCTAGTGGTGCCGAGAGTCTTAGCATGCATAATTGCTCTACCGTTCCTGACGCTTTGCATGGATTTCGCAGGGCTGTTCGGAGGCTTCCTCTCCGAAGAGTTCTCTTCTCACATTGCGCCGACGCTCTACATAAACCGCGCCTTCGACTATCTGACGTGGTCCAATTTCCTAGCGCCGACTCTGAAGACATCCGTGTTTGGATTCATCATTGGTTCGGTCTCTTCATACTTTGGCTATACGACCAATAAGGGAGCCCAGGGAGTTGGTGAAGCAGCCACCAAGAGTGTTGTCGTGTCGTCGCTGCTAATCATCGTCGCAGACGTGCTGTTGATCAAGTGTATCTATTTCCTTTTTCCGGATACGGCTGTATGAGCCAGAGCGGCACCATTGCGGTGGAATTCAAACGTGTGGTGAAGTCGTTCGGCGCACAACGCGTACTGAATGATGTGTCTTTCCATGTCGAACAGGGGGAGGCACTCTGCATCCTCGGTCGCAGCGGTACCGGGAAGAGCGTCACTCTCAAACTAATTATTGCCCTAATGTGCCCAGACTCAGGAGAGATCTGGGTAGATCGGGACAACGTGGTTGGAATGGATCGACATCGGTTGTCGCTCGTTCGGAAGAAGCTTGGATACCTGTTTCAGGACGCAGCTCTCTTCGACTCGCTGACACTTTACGAGAACCTAGCGCTACCCCTAAGCCGTTTGACCCAAAGATCAAAGAGCGAAATCGATGACATAGTCCATCGGTTGCTGAAGGACGTCGGTTTAGGAGCCGATAGTGGGAAATATCCATCCGCGCTCTCCGGGGGTATGAGAAAGCGCGCGGGTTTGGCGAGAGCGCTCGTACTGGAGCCGAAGATCTTATTGGCAGATGAACCGAGTAGCGGCCTAGACCGTATCACCGCCTCGGAGATTGACGAACTGCTCATGCGTCGAAGAGCCGAACACGGCACTTCTCTGATCATCGTCTCGCACGACATTCATGGAGTTCGCCGAGTGGCAGATCGGGTTGCTGTACTCGATAAAGGGAATTTAGTTGCCTTCGGAACGGTCGCAGAAGTTAGCCAGAGTGAAAACACTGTCGCTCGTGGCCTCATCACGGAGTGAATCAATGTCCAAACGATATCTAGTGGTAGGAATCTTCATCATTGGCGGCTTGACGTTATTCGCCGTTGGAATCTTCATGGTCGGAAACCGCCACGAGGCATTTTCGCAACACGTGCTCTTGTATACGGAGTTTTCCGATCTTGACGGGGTCGCCAAAGGATCAAAGGTGCAAGTCGCCGGTATGGATGCTGGCCAGGTCACAAAGATCGATGTTCCGCGTTCTCCGACTGGCCGCTTTCGGGTCCAGATGAGGATCGACGAGCAACTTGCCGGCCTTGTCCGGACTGACTCATTTGTAACGGTAGATACTGAGGGCGTGGTTGGTAATACTTTCCTCACAGTTCATCCCGGATCTCCGGCCACACCAATCGCCCGAGCCGATTCCATCTTGAGCAGCAGAGCGCCGGTAAGCATTGCGGATTTGCTATCCCACGGCCTTATTGTAATGAACGATGCAGACTCCACATTGAAACAGTTGGGGGGAAAGATGGATGTCGCGTTGGACGGTGTCAATGGAGCCGTGGGCAACGCGAATGATCTCCTCACCGGGCTTAAAGAGGGCCGTGGAACAGCTGGAATGCTTCTTCGCGATGAGAGGGTGGCGTCCCAAATCCGGGAGACCATGTTGAACGTGCAGTCAACAACCGCTAATCTTCATCGAGCTTCTTCTCAGGTCAGCGGCATCATTGCTGATGTTCAGCAGCGTGAGCTGCCGCAGAAGCTCGACGACACCATGAAACAAATTAGCTCAGCGTCATCTCAAGCGGATGCGATGATCGGCCAAGTCCGGCAAAGTCTGGCTCAGGCGCTGGGCCCGGATGCGAACGGTGTCACCGCTGCGCAAAACATCCAGGAGACTCTAACTAACATCAATGCCGCGACGGGGAACATGGCCGAGGATACCGAGGCCCTAAAACACAACCTTTTCTTTAAAGGATTCTTCGATCGCCGCGGATACTATACGCTTTCCAACTTGTCGCCTCAGGAATACAGACGAAGCAAACTCTTCGGTGACACCCATAGTCCGCGGGCATGGCTGCAGGCTACCGCTCTATTTCAGGACAACCCCAACGGTGACGAAGCGCTGAGCTCTGAAGGAAAGCGCTCGCTCGACGCCGTCGTGGCGTCGATGGGGGATACGGTCTTCAAGAATCCGATCGTGATTGAAGGTTACTCGGATGCCGCTGTACCTGCGGATGCACTCTCTCGGTCCTATGCGAGGGCGCAACTCGTCCGAAACTATCTCGAAGCGCGGTATCCGTTCGCGGCTAAGAATGTTGGCGTGATGCCCTTGAGTGGAACCCCTCCTCCGGGTATGGAGCATGATCATTGGTCGGGTGTGGGCATCATGATCGCGGAAAAGAAGTAAGTCCCGGGATGTGATAGCAGTAGCGAAGTTCGTCTCTTGAAATGGCCTTGCCATTGATGCTTTGCTGTCGTCGCGATTCTGGTTTCTGCGGTTTGCAATTCACGCCCAGCACCGACGAGCATCCCAAAGAAAAACGTTTCTATAACAGAAACATGTGATTGTTTCTGCGCGCGGCAGTTGTTACTCTCTGGCTGAAATAATCGCACGTGCGCGCCCAAGGCGCCGCTGAAGCTACCCTCTTGTTGTCTCGGATGCAGCGCGGATGAAGCGAAGATTGGAGAGAGATGAAGCGGCAGGCGCCTCTCGTCGTGATCGTAGGGGGAGGCTTTGGCGGACTTGCTGCTGCCAAGGCATTGAAGCGCAGCCCCGTCAATGTCCTTCTCATTGATCGCTCCAATCATCACGTCTTTCAGCCGCTGCTTTATCAGGTGGCCACCTCAGTTCTTGCGTCCGGACAGATCGCGTCACCTATCCGCAGTCTCCTGGCAGGACAGATGAACACGTCAGTGATGCTGGGCAACGTAACGGGAGTGGACGCAGCTTCGAAGCAGGTCGTTGTGGATATAAATGACAAGGTCAAATTGAAAATCAGCTACGACCACCTGATCCTCGCCACAGGGGCGACTCACAGCTATTTCGGCCATGACGAATTCGCCCCCTTCGCCCCGGGACTGAAGAGTCTCGCAGACGCTGAATCTCTGCGGAACCGCATACTAGAGGCCTTCGAAAAGGCGGAGATCGAAGACGATCAAGGTAGACGGCAAGCGCTGATGACATTTGTTATGGTTGGCGCTGGACCTACCGGAGTCGAGATAGCGAGTGCACTTGCCGTCATGGCGCGATCCACGTTCCGCCAAGACTTTCGTCGGATCAATCCAGCGTCTGCTCGCATTATTCTGGTGGACATGGGCGGACGGCCGCTTGCTGCGTTCTCCGAGAAGCTATCGGAAGCCGCGATGCGGCGATTGACTTCGCTTGGCGTCGAGGTTCGTCTTAGAAGCGCCGTGCAGGTGGTCGATAAAGAAGGCGTCGTCATTGGGAGTGAGCGCATTTGGGCAAAAACGGTCGTCTGGACCGCGGGAGTTGCGCCTTCGCCCGCAGGAAAGTGGTTGGGGACGGCAGTAGATGGGTCTGGCCGAGTGCAGATTCAGCCCGACCTTACCATTGCCGGTAGCCCAGATCTTTTTGTTATAGGCGACACCGCAGCTCTTGAACAGGACGGACGACCCTTACCAGGTGTTGCGCAAGTCGCGATGCAGCAAGGAAGATATGCAGCTAAGTCAATCATTCGGAGAGTGACCGGACAATCCCCCCTGCCGCCGTTCCGCTATTTTGACAAAGGTAATCTTGCTGTTGTTGGCGAGAACTTTGCCGTGCTGCAGAGTGCCGGAGTCGAGTTGAGTGGGTTCACAGCATGGCTCATCTGGGCTCTCATTCACATCCAATTCCTCGCTGAAGCGAGCTTGCGATTCAGCGTTTTCCTGCAATGGATGTGGACCTACGTGAGCGGTAAACGTGCGGCGCGCCTACTCATCCGTCAACCGACAAAAGATATCTCCGAGTTGCTAAGTTAGTATCAAAGAATTTGGCCGCAGTTAGCGGGGTTGGAGCGCAGACGGCGAATTGGCGTCTCCTCTACGTATCGTTTGCCAAGCCACTCTTTTCGTGGTCATTGCAGAGAATTCCTTTCCATGATCCTCGCGCAAGCCTGCCGTTACTACAAACATGTAATAGCGATGGGCTTTTCATCTCCATACGATAAGCGCATATAGGTCTTGCCCGGAACGGTTTCAATGTTCGCCAGAATCGGCGTCGCTCAATTCAATCGTTTCGACTTCGAGCGAGGCCGGCACCTCGTCATTGAATTTGCTGCGTCGCTCATCTCACCGATTTCGACGGCATTCCACCGGGCGATTTGCCCGTCTAACGGTGAGTCAAAGAGCAGAAAAACCCGGAATTGGAGGACCAAAGCGTGATTAATAAGTCGTTGATCGTACCGATCATCGTATTGCTCGTTGCTGCTGGTCTGCTGTTTGTGATCACTGGTCACTGGACCGCATGGGAAAGCGATCGGGCGGACCAAAGTACAGACGATGCTTACCTTCGAGCCGATGTAACCCCTCTGAGTACTCGTATTTCCGGCACAGTCCGAAAAGTGAATGTCGGCGACTACCAAAAGGTAGCTGCAGGGCAGGCTTTGATGGAGCTTGACGATGATGATTACCGAGGGAATCTCGATCAAACAAAAGCGGGCTTGGCCGCATCTGAAGCTTCGCTTGAAGACAACCAAGCTGCGAAGCGGATTCAAGATCCTCAAATCCATGCAGCCGAAGCGGGCATTCTTCAAGCGCAGGCTGCCATTGATGCCGCTAGGGCTGGAGTCGCATCAGCAATTGCTCCCGCAGACAGGGCTTTGACAGAACTACATAGACAAGAAGCGCTTTTCAACGCCAGAGCAGCTACGCGTCAAGTTCGACCGGGAAACTCATAGTTACAACTCCTTCACTGATTTCACACTGAAGACGTTCACTATTCCATTGGGATGATGCCCATCTCTGCCTGCATCGACACCACCTTCAACCGCGTCCCTCACTTCCGCCACGTCCCGGCCAGCGCATCCCACTCCGCGTGGTTACATCGCCTCATGCCCGGTGGCAGCGGGAGATTGCCGAAGAAGTAAACGAACCTTTCACTCCCGATCAGGCTCCTCTCTTCCGGGCTGTACTGCTCCATCAGAAGACGCACTGCATCTTCATCCTCTCCTCTCATCACGCTGTCTGCGACGGCTCCTCCCGCATCTTTCTTCTGCGTGACATCCTCCTCGCTCTCAGTGGACATGATCTCGTGGTTCTGCCACTGGCGCCCTCTCGCGAAACTCTCTTCGGAGCGCAACAACGCACCTCCACCGAGCCCGGCCTGCCATCCTTCGCTGCTCGGCGTCCTCTGCTGCCGCGGGTGGAAGGAATTAAACTCGCGGCAGAACAGACCACCGCACTCCAGCGCCGCGCTCGCGAGGAAGACGTCACCATCCACGCCGCTATCTCCGCTGCGCTCACGATCGCAGGGAGAGTCATCGATGAAAGCTGGCGCAATAATCCGCTCCGTATCATGTCGCCCGCCGAGATCCGCGACATTCTCGGCCTTAAGATCAATGCATGGTCTCCTTCGGCGGCGGGGAGATCTCCATCGCGCCAGGCGACTCGATGACATTCTGGGAACTCGCACGGTTCGCGAAAGATGGCCTCTCTGCCGTCAAGAGGAGAGAAAATATCTCCAGGATGATCGATCTTCAATCAACAGCCGTCTCCTCCAACCTCACCGCCGAACAGGCGTTTCAACTCAAGCGAAACGCGTTCAACGCGCAGGTCATGTTCACCAACCTCGGCCGTCTCCCATTCGACGGCAATTTCGGATCGCTAAAACTCGAGACCCTCTGGGCACCATGTGCACTCCGTGGCATCGAAGGAAAGCAGACCCTTGGAGCAGTCACCGTCAACGGCTCACTGCACCTCACGCACACCAGCCCCGCGCCAATCCCGGCCTTCTAGCGGGTATGGAAGAAGAATTCCGCAAAGCCTGCGCGATTCCAAAGAAAGGAAATTTTGTTACCCGAAATGATTTGACCGGCTCATCTGACCTACTGATTACTGATTACGACTTTGTAAATCACTCATCGTTACTCGATAATCTCCAAAATGGCAGGCGGCTCCTCTCGAAGGCGAGTACGGTAACGCCATCGCGTTTACTGCGGAGTTAGTTTTGTCAGGATTGCTGATGGGCATCGTTCTTTTCGCAACGAACCATTGGCCTCTTACAAAGTACAGCCCAGTGATCGTCGCCGGAATCACCGTCTTCTACTACCTACCCTGTCCATCCCTGTCGGGTTTAATATCAATCCGGCGCGCTCATTTTCATCCGCATACTTTGCCTGGTTTGGCAAGGTATCTTGGGGTATTTCGCCGCACCGTGCATAGGAATGCTCACGGCTGCAACAATGTACCTTGGCAACACCGGACCGGAGAAGATCTACTGCGCAAAGGTCTTCCACGATCTGCGATCCAGATGTCCCTTCAATTGTCATTTCGATCAACTCGCATCACCGTCGTAGTCAAGAGAGCGACGCTGATAGTCATTCCAAGACCCATCACCACTACGGCCGGGAAGAATGCTGCCCAGTAGTTCCCATTCTGTGGCGCAACCGCGAAAAGTGCGATACCGCCCCGAAATCCTGATCGACCCGTCTCTTCCTGCTCATCCGCGCTACGGCGAGTACGTCCAGCACTCGATCGCGGGTTTCGACGAACTTCACAACTTCGTAGTCCATCTCCATGCCCAGCCCTGACCGTAGAGGGTTGCACGTTGATCGATTCACACTGCAAATGGCCGTCAAGTCACAGAAATACTGAGAAATGAAGACCATCCCCATAGGTGCTATCTCGATGGCACCTTTCTCCCCCAATTGACGCCTATATCAGTGTCGGTCAGTTGATCTGGCTGAAGCCTCTCTAGCGGGGCACTGGAGGACGCCATGTCGGACAGATCCATCCCCCTCATCGTCACGGTTGCAATTCTCGCCCTCATGTTCGCCTGGGTACAGCTCCTCAACTTTGCCTTTCCACGCTGGCGGCGTTTCCTTAAGCGTCGTTTATTGAGAAGTATGCGTATAAAACGGAGCAGGAAACACGGCTCCTTTCGCATCCTGTCCGACCAGTCAATTACGGACCGGCGGGCTTCAGTGCCGCGATCCTCTCGCCGTCTAAGGGACCAATCAAGAGATCTTTTTCAGGCGCTATCTGCGGTAGGCGAAAGGGAGGTCTCTCGCTCGCAGGCAACCATTCAGCGCGTTCCGTCCGATCTTGAATGACAGGTTGAGGTTCAACCAGCCTTCGCTCGGCTGAGCCCCTGCAACCAACTGCAGGCCTTATTCCTGCATCACTTGCGAGCAATCCGAGCTATACTGTCGACCTGCACATACGAGGATGTATGGCTACGAGACGACAGGAAGACCCGCCGAGGTTACCGTCATCGCCGTTGACGCCAGAACCTGCGCATAACCTTGCCACAAGCCTCTATCAGGAGTTACATCGGCTGGCCGTAGGCAAGATGCGCTTCGAGCGTGGAAATCACACCCTCCAGCCAACCGCGCTAGTGAACGAGGCCTACCTGCGTCTCGGTGCCGGCGCCGACTCTATGTGGCAGGATCGTGCCCGCGTCCTCGGCACGGCTGCCAATGTTATGCGTCACATCCTCGTCGATTATGCGCGCGCCCATAACGCCGGTAAGCGCGGAGATGGACAAGTTCAGGTCACGCTGATTGAAGACATGGTTAAGGGTGCAGATAACTCAACGGCGGACATATTGGCCGTTGATGAAGCGCTCACCCGCCTTTCCGAGTTCGATCCTAGGCAGGCGAAAATTCTTGAGATGCATTTTTTTGCAGGCCTGACATTCGAAGAGATAGCTCTGCAACTGGACATATCGACTCGTACCGTGAAACGCGACTGGACGATGGCGCGTGCGTGGTTACGTCAACAACTGTCACCCTGAATCAATATGACTCCCGAACTGTGGCAACGCCTCAAACCGCTATTCCACAACGCCCTGGAAGAGGCGACGGAGGATCGTGCGGCATACGTTGCGGCAGCCTGTGGAAACGATCCTGAACTAAAGAAGCATCTTGAACAGCTTCTCCAGGCTGAACAACAAAACACAGGAACACACGACGCCCCCCTCGCCAATCTCAACGGATTCTTCGAGGACAGGAGCGCCCGCTTCCAGCCAGGCGAACTCGTTCTGGGGCGTTTCCGCATTATTCGCCCCGTCGGCAGAGGAGGCATGGGCGAGGTCTATGAAGCTGAGGACCTGCAACTCGGCATCATCGCTCTTAAGACAATCCGTTACGGCGTCGCGTCTTCCTCTGACGCATTCGAGCGCTTCCGCCAGGAGGTCCAACTGGCAAGGAGAGTAACCGGGGCACAGGTCTGCCGCATTCATGAGCTCTACCTCCTTCCCGCGTCAGGCAAGTTCGAAGCAACAGCCTTTCTAACGATGGAATATCTGGAAGGGATAACACTCTATGAAAAGATTCAGAGGGACGGTCCAGTACCGTGGAAGCAAGCGCTGAACATCGCACTGCAGATCTGCGAAGGACTCCAGCTGATTCACGAGCAAGGAGTCATTCATCGCGATCTCAAGACCGGCAACATCATGCTCTGCAAGCAGGCCGATGCCACTCGAGTCGTCTTGATGGACTTTGGCCTCGCACGTGATTTTCGTCCAGACGCCCAACAGAACGGTAGATCATCTGCTACAGAGAAGGCCGGAAGAAGCCTCCCGCAAATGATCATGGGCACACCGGAGTACATGGCTCCCGAGCAATTCGAGGGGAAACCGGTGTCACCGGCCACAGACATCTACGCACTCGGCATCATCCTGTACGAACTCGTCACCGGCCTCCGCCCCTATGCCGCCGATACGCCCGTCGCGGCAGCAATTCGACGCGCCAAGCAGCCACTGCCGCCCTCCTCGCTTCGATCCAGGGTTCCCGGCCAGTGCGACCGCATTATCGAGCGCTGCCTGGAATACGAGCCGGAAAAGCGATTTCAATCCGCAAAAGAAGTCGCGAAGGCCTTGCGCGCCGGTCCTGCAAATCTCGAAAATCTGAAAAGAGATCGGCCCTGGATCCTCTGGTTCGCCTCTGCCACGCTACTGGGATTGGTCGTCGGCACTGTCGTCTATTTCTGGCAAGCGCGACAGTACTATCGCCCCAGCGCCGAAGCTCTCCGCTGGTACGACACCGGTCTCGCCGCCCTTCGCGAGGGCAACAACGTAAAGGCGACCCGCTCACTTCAGCAAGCCATCGCGCAGGACAACCATTTCGTCATGGCGCACGCGCGACTGGCCGAGGCCTGGGCCAACCTGGACTTCGATGGTTACGCCCAACGCGAATGCCTCTTCGCCACTCCCGGCGGCCGGCACCTCGAACCGCTCGATCGCATGTATCTCGACGCCATCCACGCAACCGTCACGAAAGACTCTCCCACCGAAATTGCAACCTACCGCCAGATCCTGAATCGCCTGCCTCCCGACCAAAAAGCATCAGGATACGTCGACCTCGGCATGGCCTACGAACGCGCCGGCGAGCCCACCAAAGCCCTGGAGGACTACAAGCAAGCCGCGTCTCTCGACAAAGACAGTCCCGCTCCCTTCATGCGCACCGCCGTGCTTCAAAGCCGCAATCACCATGCCCCCGAAGCCGAGCAGGCATTCCAGCGCACCCAAACCCTCCTCTCAATGGAGATGAACCAGGAAGGCCTCGCCGAACTCGACTACGAGCGAGGCTATGCCAAAAACGACGCCGGCGACCCCGCCCAGGCCGAACAATACCTTGCAAAAGCACTCGAAGAAGCCAAGGCAATCCCAAGCATTCAACTTCAAATTCGAACCCTGACCCAACTCAGTCAGGCGGCATATACTTCCGATCGCTACGAGTTGGCTGTAAAACACGCCGAAGAAGCAATTCATCTCGCTCAATCGAACCAGCTCGATCTTTGGGCTGCAGACGGGTTCGTCAGACTCGCCAATGCAGAACTTCAGCAAGGGCATCTACAGAAAGCCGAAGATGCTGTGCACGAAGCGCTGCAACTCTCTGGCCAGAGCCAGCAGCGTCGAATCGAAGCCGGGGCAAACCTGACGCTCGCCAGCATCATGAATCAGCGTCAGCTTCCCGATCAGGTCATTGCGCCTGCGCAGTCAGCCCAGCGTTACTTCACGCAAAACGGATTCCGCGGGCCGGCGACGAGCGCTTCCTTGCTGCTGATCAGGACACAAAGAGATAAAGGAGAATATTCTCAAGCGCTCGAATCGGGCAAAACTTTCCAGGATTTTGCCACCAAGTCCGGCAGTCGCCAGCTCATGACTTACTCAGCAGAAGTCGTTGGAACCGTCTATTTCAAGATGGAACAGTATCCGAATGCGTTGGAGCGCTTCCAGAATGCCCTATCGGAAGCTGATGGAACCAATGCGAAGGCATATCAGGCTCTGCATTGCGCAGATACTCTCTGGAAGCTCGGGCGTTATGCCGAATCTGACGAGATGCTTCGATCAGTACCAGACACGGAGAAATTTGATGACCGATTGACTCAAATTCGGCTGGCTTCCCTACTTAGCAGGATGAAATATCGAGAAGCAGATGCTCTCGCACAACAGAAATTGGCCAATCAACCCTCATCGGTGACCGATGTCAAACAACAACTCGAATTGGATGACGCCCTCGCTTTGGCCTATCTCCGAATGAGGCCGGCGGCGTTAAAACGCCTGGAGGAGGTTTCCCGCGAAGGGAGTAACGACACGGTAGTCGATTGGGACGTACAACTAGGTGTTGCAGAAGTAAATCTTGCCCTTGGCAACGCAGAACAGGCTCTGGATGGTGCCACGAAAGCAGCCGAACATTTTGCTGCAAAGAATCAGTTGGACTCTGAGCTGCGAAGCCTTTACATCGCAGCATCTGCCTCAAAGAGGCTGAATAATACGGTAGCTTCTGAGCAATTTTCCAAGAAAGCAGTTGACATTTTGTCGCAACTGCAACAGACTTGGGAGCCTCAGGCTCTCCGATCATATCTGTCTCGCTCTGATCTTCAAACATTGATGCGAGGAGCTAGTGTCTCGGCCCCGTTGGACAGGAGGTAGACGATGGCATTCGATGCGGGGGACAAGAGCTTTCTTACCAAAAGCCTTCTACTAACTTGGGCCGGAATTTCCGTGCTGGCAGTGGTGGTCGGCCCACTCGTTGCCGGTTTCGCGCTGCGTAACACACTGAAAGACATCGTAAATGAGCTTCGCTCGCCCAATTTAGGATTTCTTGGCGCACAATCCGGTGATACGCCTGTTGTTCTTGTCGGCGGTAGCCTAATGTTTAGGGCAGGCAAAGGTGCCGTTGTCTGGCAGGCAACCCCTCCCGTTTCCCCCAGTACCAAAGTCATCCAATATTCCGTCACCCCGGACTATCAAGTTGCGTCAATTGCTGTTAAGGCAAAGCCAGACTCTGACCCTAATGACGACAATCCGGCCCCCGCCAGCGATGGAAAGCTTTCGTCGGATCTATTTCGTGTGGATGTTCCCAACGGTACAACTTGGGAAGTTGATGAGTTTACAGACGCCTCTGATCAGCCCGTCGCATCGATAACTCCGGTGTCAGGTGACATAGTCCTTAAGCTGTTGGACACAAGTGGATTCTTGTGTCCCCAAGGCAATAAGAACGTAAGGATTCTTTATGGCAAACAAAGCGACTGTTCGGATGCGGTGAACTTTACCAAAGTGAGCCTGACGGTTACGGCTAATGGCGTGACGCAGGCGAATGGGACCCTAGTTTGCGTTGACTTGAACAATAAACCAAATCATTGCAGGATCGTTTTTAGAGGACCTGCCAGCTAAGTCAAAGGTTGAAGCTGGCAAGAGCTATGGTTTTTGCATTATGCGTCAAAGTACCCAAAGCGGTAGTTCACCACTGTTTTGTGGTACCCCCCAACAAAGTCAGGAATCTCTGGCTCTCCGGTTCGAATCTCGCACTCATCTCCGGGCTGCGTCGAGGAATTGATGTCTCGGCCCCTTCTTACTAGGAGTAAATAGGAGATAAACGATGACATCGGACCAGCGAAAACTTGCCAGACGACAACGCATTGCCACCGGAGTCAGCGCTCTTACGCTCGCGGCCTCAATAGGCTTTGCGCAGGCTGCTCATCCGGGCGATACACCTGTCGTCCTCATGGGCGGCACCGTGACGGTCAAAGTTGGCTCCAGAGACAACGGGCAAAAATGGAAGCAAAAGAGCGGCAAGTACCACGCTAAGCCGGCATTTCCAATTGCGGTGATAGTCCTGAAAAATACTGCGCCGGACGATAGCGACGACAACCATAAAGCCGACGACGATGACCCCAGTACGGACCAGCCACAACATCGCATCGATGTTTCCGTTGCTGGATCATGGAAGGTCGACGTGTTTGCACTAGCTACCGGTGGGTCGCCCATCATCACAATTACCTCAGGCTCAGATATTCAACTGGCTTTGGTAGACCCATCCGGAGCCCTCTGCAAGGACAGCAAGAGAAGAACCGCTTACAGCACTGATAGGGGTTGCACGGATCAAGGAAAAAGGGCCGCGACCTTCGCCAAGGCCGTCGTAACCGTTGATGGCACCGTTCCCCCCAACGGTACTCTCACGTGCGCGGCCAGTGGTCCCGGAAAATGCAGGATTGTATTCCGGTACCCATCTGTTCCTTAAAGAGCGGTCCGGCCACATAAAACCGTCTACTCGTCCGATTTCGTAGCCGCCTACACCTGCCGCTAGCCGGTCCTGATCCGTTGTGGAAAAACCCAAAAAATAAATTCCAAAACCGAGGAAATTTTCGTTTTTCAAGAGTGTGGTCTCTAAGCACCAGGATCGTTACATGATTCACCACAATTCAACCATCAAAAAACCACGCTCAACCACTGCGTTTTTCTCAAAACCCCTGCAAAAACACCGAAACACCAGCCAAATTAAAAGTCTTCTGCACAGCACACACCGTAGGCTTAAAAAGCTAATTTTGCGACTCGTGTCACCATTTCCCCTCGTTCTCCGCTTAGTCAGGTGAAGGCAGTTCTCAACACTGTCCTCCAGAAGGAGTACGAGTCATGAAAAACACACGGCTTACTTCGATTCTCAATTCCGGTCTTATCGCCTGCGCCCTCACCATTGGCACGCTTGCGTCAACGCAAATCGCTTCTGCCCAGGGCACCACTATCGCCGAAGTCACGATTCCTTTCGCCTTCCAGACACCCACCCAGACACTGCCCGCTGGAACCTATCGAATCAATCGCGAATCCGGCCAACTCATCATGTTGCGCGGAACCAATCAGGCATCAGGCTTCGTCGAGATGCACGCTGCGATGAAGCTCAACGCCCCCAACCACGGCTACCTCGTATTCGATCGCTCCGGCGACAAGTATTTCCTCCGCCAGATCTGGCAGGCTGGAGAATCCGACGGCCTTGAATGCCCCAAGAGTCGCGCCGAGAAAGAGACTTTGCAGGCGAAAAATAAGCCAACTCCTGACACGTTCGAACTCGCATTCAACTCTTCCCCGAAACACTGAACCTATGCAGCTGTCCGAACTTCAAATCGGCCAGCTGCTTTTTTTCGCGGGCAACGGCGAGCATCCAGTCAGTCATTACCCGCAACCTTCCGACATGGTGTACCGTCATCCCAAGCAGGGACACTCTCGATGGTCACCCTCTCGCTTAGCTATTCCGACGCCGATGGACCGCATATCGTCGACCTTGACCGTGAGTCGACGTCGATCGGCCGTTCCCCCGGTCAGGACATTGTGCTGAGCGATCCATCCGTTTCGCGTCATCACGCCGTAATCCGCAGAGAAGGCGACACCTGCACAGTGGTCGATCAAAACAGCACCTACGGAACCTTTCTGAACGCCGCACGTGTTGAGCGATCCGAGTTGAAGGCTGGAGATATCCTGCAAATCGGTTCCGTCAAAGGACCGCAGCTGAGATTTCACATTGGGCAAGGCGACGACACGATAGTGGGTCTGTTGCAATCCCCCGTCACTGAACTGCTCTCTTCACTGAGCAAACTTCAGCCCTCCGCACGCGAGATGGAGAAATTGAATTGGCTTCTCCGCGCCGCGCGTCAGCTAAACGAGGGCGGAGCGATTGAAGATATTCTCGGCGCATTTCTCCATCTAACGCTGCAACTCACCGGCCTCGAGCGCGGATTCGTGTTCTTGCTGGAAGAAGGGGAGATGCGGCTTGCGCAGGGCCTTCGTGCCGACGGAGTGACTCTGGAGGAGGATTCAACAGTCTCGCGCCGAGCCATCCACAGAGCGATGGAAAGCGAATCGCAGTTTTTAATTAGCGACACATCCGCGGACGATCATGCATCTGGTTGGTCAAGCGTCCTGGCCCATCGTATTCGCAGCATCTGCTGCATTCCCCTGCGAAAACGCACCTCGGCCAAAGAACCTAACCAGTTGCTCGGTCTCCTTTATCTCGATAGTCATATTGAATGGAGAGATCTCACCAGGGTCGACCATGAACTGCTCGATACAATCGCCGCGGAGGCAGCAGCGCTCCTTCACAACGCTCTGCTCGCCGAAGCCGACTACAAAGCCCGGCAGGCTCGCGAGGAACTTGCGGTTGCGGCGAAGATTCACAGCAACCTGATGTCCATGACGCTGCCCTCGCTCCCCTATGCCGAGGTTCACGCGAAAAGCATCCCTTGTCTCGCGATAGGCGGGGACTTTTACGACGCGGTGGCCCTTGAAGACTGTGTGTGCACCATCGTTGCCGACGTCTCGGGCAAGGGAGTCTCGGCGGCAATCGTGGCGGCCACTTTGCAAGGAATCATCCACTCCCAGTTCCTGGCAGGGCAAAGCCTCCCGGAGATCGCCGCGCTGGTTAATCACTTCCTGTGCACCCGGAATGTCGGCAAGTACGCGACCATGGTTATGCTCAAACTCTTTCCCGACGGCAGAGTCGAGTACATGAACTGCGGTCACATCCCACCGCTCGCCGTTTGCGGCACTCAGATACGGCCACTGGATGAGGGCAACCTCATCGTCGGCCTCATCGCCGATGCAAGCTACACCTCAACTCACTACGTATTGCAACCCGGAGAGCGGCTCCTCGTAGTGACTGACGGCATCACCGAAGCTGAGGACACAGCCGGGAATCAATTCGGCGATTCCGGATTACATGTGGCCGCTCACTACGACAATCTCGATGCAATCCTCGATCGCGTAGCGAATTTTCAGGCCCCAAGACTCTCCCAGGACGATTGCACCTTGCTGGAGCTTCGATACACGGGTGGCGCTCTAATTTAGTGCATTCAAAGAGTTTGCGCAGACGGTGAAATTAAATTTGCGAAAAACACCAGCAAATTTACTTGTCAAGCCCCATACACACCTAACTCCTTCCTCACCAGCAACATCCATTTGGCAAAAGGCTATGCTCAAACCGATATACTGATATTAGGGTTTAAAAACGGAAACCGAAATCCATAGCCGTTCAACAATTCGGGACATAACCCTTTTGTTTGGAAGATTTTGGCCGCAACTTCTTTGTTTGGAAGATTTTGCAGCAGGGTAACCACGTTAAGTTGTTTATTAACAATATTTTGCCTCTCTACATAGGGGGGAGGGGGTACCCAGTCGATCGCTTTCACAGTTGCATCTCTCCGCCTGGTTAGTCCACAATCGCGCTTGGCAGGTCAGACCAATTTAATTCCGCCGCGAATAAATTAGCTCTCCTACCGGAATCTCAATCGGCCTTCAGGTAGGAATCCATGCGTTGCTCACCACTTTTTCTCTCAATCCTCCTGCTCACCGGCACATCGCTAGCGGCGACCGAGCCCTCAAAAGAACCCGGCCTCCTGTTCTATCTCTCCGGCGACCACGGCTTCAACGCCGACTACGCCGCCGGAAATCCAGCCCCCAACTTCCTGAAGGATGTCAAAATTCTTCCCGGAGGAGCGAAAGGCTCTTACCTCCAATGCGGCGACAACCAACTTCTCTCCTATTGGGCTCCCGGAAACATCTACTCGCAACGCGGAACTCTCTCCTTCGACTGGCGTTCGCGTGAGCCCGTCGGCAAGACGGAGTTTCCCATCTTCCGCGTTGGCTATGGAGATCACTCCAGTTGGGACATGGTCTGGCTGCGCATCGACTACAACGGCCACGGTTTCGACGCCTTTGTAACCGACGTAAATCTGGGACGAACTCGCGTCTCCTACACGATGCCGGACTTTCCCAAGCCCGATCAATGGGTTCATCTCGCTCTTGCCTGGGACGAAACCCGCGGAATCCGCTTCTACGTCAACGGCAAACTCGCCGGGGAGAAAGCCGCAACCGGAATGTTCGACGCTGCCCTCGACCAATTCGGCCCGCACTCACGCATCATTGCTCCTACCGGAGTCGAGAGCTCTTACAACTACGACCGCGGCGGAGACATTGACGAGCTACGCATCTACGACCGAATGCTCTCGGACGACAACATCGCGTCTCTATCCCGCAACGAAACCCCACAATCGATTCCCCCAATAGAACGCAGTCTCGCGACGATGGATTGGCAGCAGGAATGGTGGTTTCACTACGGCTGGAATCGGCCGGGCGATATTCCGACTCCGCTCGACTCATCGTTCACCACAGTCCGCAAGGTCGAGATCCACGATGTATACGACCTGAAGCGCTGGTGGTGGAAAGCAACCGACGGCATCCGCGAGACCACTTGGCCAGGCGTCTACAATCGTTCCCGCCTGATTGGAAGGAACGACTACTTCCAACTGCCTGACTGGGATTGTTACTCTCTGTCGGGTAAAGCGCTGACCTTCTTCATGCCGGATGAGCCTTGGAATCATCTGGAGATCTCCGGAGGAGCTTGGGGCAACATGTCTCTGCTCTCGCAGAACATGGAGACGCGGTCCGCGGCGGAGAAGACCTTGTTCGAGCGCCCTCAGGGACAGGAGAAGACCTTCCATCAGCTCGACTCGCCAGTCATTGGCCAGAAGCTGCGGTTCACGAACGTAGAGCAGGAGACGCCCATCGGCGAACTCTCCGCCTATTACGTGCATCCGGGAAGAGAACCGGGAGGAATCGCTGTGTTGAGGTACAAGCTGACCGCGAAGGTGGAGACTGACAATCCTTCCCTCAAGCCTCTGCTGACCTTTATCGATGGACGCTTCCAACCGGACGAGCGTATGACAATGGTTGCAATGTCTGCGGGCGCTCCCGAGACCAAGCGTGCTGTTGCGCAGACGGGACTTCCATTGGTTCATATCCTTGTTCCTGCGGACTTCCGCGATATGACGCCGGATCGAGGTCATGCTTATTCCTACGGGTGGGAGAACATGGGAGGAGGTCTCGATGGTATTGCGATCGACCTTCCTGCGCTGAAGGTGAAGGCAACGCATGGCGAGTATGTGCCGCTGAATATCCAGATCAAGGATCCTCTTTGGCCAATGCGCGACATGCTGGACTTCAGCTTCTCGGTGAAGCCTGGCGAACCTCATACGCTTTGGCTCGACACGCGAGATCGTATTCTGCCGAACGGGAAGAGTCTCTACATCACGATCGCGTCGGCGAGCGCAGAGTTTGGTCCTGCTGCGTTGGAAGGCGCGGAGTTGCGGCTCATCTTCAAGCCCTGGAAGGAAGCGGCTAAGGAGCATGAGATCGACCGGTTCACGCAGGTGCGAGATAACTACGCGAACATGGTGGAAGAGTCGGTTGGATCGCGACGTCTGAACCTGTTCAATCGGTACGATGCGGATATTACGGATCTATTCCGGGTGAATCCTGATCATGTTCAGGGGCGGATTTACTGGCATGAGATGAACCGTGAACAGGACAAACCGCCGTTTATCCTGCCAACTGCGCCTGCTGGCGTTCCAACCTGGGCGTTTCTGCAGGTTGAGGATCTGGGGTATCTGAAGCGGCTGGTGAACTGGTACATCGACAATCGCCAGATAGAGAATGGTGAGTTTGGCGGCGGATTGTCGGATGACAGTGACTTCCTAAACTGGTGGCCTGGAACTGCGTTCATGGGTTCAACGCCGGACAAGATCAAGCGGTCGCTGCTGAAAACCATGGATGCGATGTATGACCAACATATGTTTACGAATGGGTTGGCGACGATCCAGACAGATGAACTGCACAGTTATGAAGATGGGTTGAATGTGCTTGGCCAGTCGATGCAGATCGACTTTGGGAGTCCGAAGCAGATCGAGCGGGCGATGGAGACGGCTCGTCGACTGGAGTGGTTGACTGGCGTGAATGCTGCAGGACATCGACATATTCGTTCGGCTTACTTCAATGGGGAGAAGATGTCGGAGGAAGGTGTTTGGGGATGGTCGAAGGACAGTTCGTATATGGTCTTTCATCCGGCGCTTTCGCTGGTGTTGTTCAACGGAGCGCCAGAGACTCGCAAGATGGTGCTGGAACTTGCGGATGGATTGCTGGCTCATCGGAAGCTGGACAAGGACGGGAAGTATTCGGTTCACACGACGATCAACTTCAAGTCGGATGAGGATCTTCCGACGGGAATGGAACGTCCTTGGTTCATTCTTTGGGCTGCTTATCGATGGACGGGAGATAAGAAGTACATTCAACCGTTCCTTGATGAGGGACCAATTGCGCTGCAATCGATCAACTCCGATGCGATGGATATGCTCGATCTGCGCAAGGATTGGGGAAAGCAGGTTGTTGCTTCGGCTTTGAAGCCTTCGACTACGGAAACTCCGCTGCATCTTGCGTGGCAAGTGAGCGGCGATCCGAGTTATCTGGAGAAGGCTTATGCGACGCAGATTGAGACTGCTGCTGATCGTGAGTTTCTGAATACGGAAGGAAGTCTTTGGATCGATCGAATTTATTTTAATAATGGGGAGCTGCAGCGGGCGCGGCTGGGCGGCGTTGCGCTGATGCGGAACTATGACTATCCGGGCAATGTTGTTAGCTGGAGGTTCGAGGCGCCGGGGAATGATCAGAGTGTTGCGATTCTGATTCCGGAGGCGACGCCGGATCACTTCAAGGTCATCGCTTACAACCTCGACCCGGTTGCGGTGAAGGCGAAGATGACCGGGTGGGAGATCGATCCGGGGAAGTGGGAGATCACGCAGGGTGTGCAGGGGGCGAGTGGTGCATCGTTGCACGATGTGAACACGCGGACGGAGGAGTTTGAACGAAGCCGCGATGTTGAGATTACTTTTCCGCCGCATGCTACGACGGTGCTCGAGTTGAAGCTGGCGGAGAAGGGTGTACCGTACTGGTCGCGGCCTGATCTTGGCATCGGTGAGGATGATGTGAAGGTTGATGGCGGTCGCGTGAAGGTAACGGTGCACAGTTTGGGATCGGTGGATGCGCCGGCGTCGAAGGTGGTGCTGCGGGATAAGGCGGGAAAGGTGCTGGCGAGCGCGTCGGTCCCTGCGATCAAGGCTCCGCTGGATCTCTTCCCCAAGACGGCGGCGGTTGAGCTGACGGTACCGAAGGGGGCGGAGTTGAAGGGCGGCAGCGTCAGCGTGGAGTCCAGCGGCGATGTTCCGGAGATTACGCAGATGAACAACCGCGTTCCGATGTAGATGGAAGTGTTCATCGGCTGGGCTTTCACAGGTGGAGAGCCCATGCGGCGTCGGGTTTGCCGATTAGGAAGCTGAGGAAGCAGAGGGCGAGGACGGAGTGGTCGAGCGACGCTCCGAAGTACTGCCACAAGGGCGCTTGTGCGCCGGGATAGTTTGAGGAGAAGAGGAAGAGCAACATCATGACGAAGCCGCCGAGGCTGGCCCAGCGCACGAGGACGCCGGTAACGAGGCTGAGGCCGATGAGCAGCTCGGCGATGGCGACGACGGCTCCGAAGAAGACGGCGTGGGGGAGGATGATGTTCTTGAGAAACGAGTGCATGAAGGGGTAGCACCCGTGTTCGATGAAGTGGCCGATGTAGGTGGCCATGCCTCCCTGGATGAACCGGGTGCTGGTGAGTTTGTACTGGGCGAAGATGAGGAAGAGCAGGCCGACGGCGATGCGCAAAAAGGCCAATGCTCTGGCTTGTGGGTTGGAGGCGCTCATTTGGTCTTCAGCTGGGCGACATGGGCGGCGCGGACGTCGGTGGCGGTGAAGACGGAGATGAAGGGGACACCGGGGATTGTGGCTTCGATGTTGGCTCGGCCGCCCTGTTCACGGTCGACGAGGCAGAGAACTCCGGCGACGATCATGCCGGCTTCGCGGGTGGCTTCGATGGCGGTGATGGTGGAGCCGCCGGTGGTGCAGACGTCGTCGACGATGACCACCTGGGCGCCGGGTTTGAGGAAGCCCTCGATTTTGCGTTCGGTGCCGTGGGTCTTTTCGGCTTTGCGAACGAGGAAGCCGTGGATGAGGGTGGGGGGAAGGTCGGGGTCTTCGTCGCCGAGTTCCAGTTCGGAGGAGAGTTGGAGGATCTCGGTGTGGTCGGCGAGGGCCCAGGCGCTGGCGGAGGCGGTGTTGGAGACGAGGGGGTCGGCACCCATGGTAAGGCCGCCTACGGCTTCGGCGTCGGGGATGTGCTGGCGGATGAGGTCGTGGAGGACGAGTCCGGAGAGGCGGCCGCCCTCTGCGTGGAGGGTGGTGATCCGGCAGTCGATGTAGTAGTCGGACTTCTTGCCGCTGGCGAGGGTGAAGTCGCCGAGCTTGAAGGAGAGGGTGGCGATGAGGTTGAGGAGTGCGGTCTTGTTGTCCGGCATCAGCTTTTTTCCATCGCTTCCCGGGGGTAACCCCCCTCCCCTATGTAGATAGGCAAAATATTGTTAATAAACAACTTAGCCTGGTTACCCTGCTGCAAAATAGTCCAAATAAAGGAGTTACGGCCAAAATATTCCAAACAAATGGGTTATGTTCAAAATCGTTGGCTTCCTTGATTTTTTTTCGTTCCTTTTTTTAGCCCTATTATCAGTATATCGGTTTGAGTATAACTTTTTGCCAAATGGATGTTGTTGATCAGGAATAGGTTAGGTTGGTTTGGGGCTTGACATGCGAATTTGCTGGTGTTTTTGAGGGTGTTTTGATGAAAAAAAATTTGGCCGCCGAGCGAGGCCGTCAATCGGGCCTATCTTCGGTTCATTAGAGCCTATCGGTGTTTATTTTGCGGGGGCCCTTCACTTCGTTCAGGATGCCGACGAAAAACCAAAAGCGAAGGCAACGGCCACAGCAAAGACAACGGCAACCGCAGATCCCCTACGGGGATGACAACAAGAAGGGCAACGGCAACAGCGGCAAGAAAGGCAACGGCAAGAAGGGCAACAGCCAAGACAAGGCAACCGCACGGGCAGCCTCGCGTTTCGCTGCGCGGATTCATTGTTCATGCATTGTTCCAGGGCCGCTGATCTTGTTTACTCATCGGTATGGCGAAGCGAAGTGCGGGCTTGATGGTTTATCGGCGGGGAGATGAGGTGGACGTGTTTCTAGTTCATCCTGGCGGGCCGTTCTGGGTGAAGAAGGATGAAGGTTCCTGGTCGATTCCGAAGGGGGAGTACGAGGAGGGAGAGGAGTCGCTGGATGTGGCGCGGCGAGAGTTTCTTGAGGAGACTGGCTTTGAAGTGAACGGAGATTTTGTGGAGGTGGGACAGATAAAGCAGGCGGGTGGGAAGGTGGTTATGGCGTGGGCGGTGGAGGGAGACTTTGATCCTGCGCTTTTGAGGAGCAATACGTTTGAGATGGAGTGGCCTCCGCGATCGGGGCGGATGCAGAAGTTTCCGGAGGTTGACCGTGGTGAGTGGTTCTCGGTCGATGCGGCGAGGGTGAAGATCCTGAAGAGTCAGGAGCCGCTTTTGGATATGTTGCTTGCTGTGTTGGGTTCGAGTGGCGCGGCGCGGATTTGAAGAGATGGACTAGTGAAGGCCGAGGTGGGCCTGCATACCTTCGAGGGTTTGGCCTTTGGTTTCGGGGTAGAAGAGCAGGACGGTGACGAACTGCACGACCATCATGAAGGCGAAGAAGGCGAAGGGGAGAGACCTCGAGTAGACGGCCACGTAGGGGAAGAGGTTGGCGATGATGCCGTTGGCGATCCAGTGAGAGGATGAGCCGAGGCTCTGGCCTTTGGAGCGGACGTTGGTGGGGAAGACTTCGGAGAGGTAGACCCAGATGACGGCCCCCTGCGAGATTGCGAAGGAGACGATGAAGCCTACGAGGAGGACGAGCAGGAGATGGAGGTGCTCGTTGGTGTGGAAGACCCAGGCGACTCCTGCGAGAGAGATGCAGCAGCCGACGGCTCCGATGAGGAGGAGAGGTTTGCGGCCGATTTTGTCGATGATGGAGATGCCGATGAGGGTGGTGACGAGATTGGCGAGACCGACGACGACGGCCTGCATGGCGCTGGAGACGGAGTTGAAGCCGGCGAAGGCGAAGATGTCGTTGAGGTAGTAGAGAATCGCGTTGATGCCGGAGAGCTGGTTGAAGAGGCCGATGGAGACGGCGAGGAAGATGAGCTTCGAGTATCGGCGCTGGAAGAGGGAGTGCTGGGTGACGCCGCCCTCGGCACGGATGGATTCGGCGATGGCGTCGACTTCGGCTTTCGAGTCGGGTGAGCCGAGGTTGGCGAGGATGAGGTAGGCCTCGTCGATGCGGTTTTGGCTGACGAGCCAGCGGGAGGAGTGGGGGACGGTGAAGAGAAGGGCAAGAAAGAGGACGGCAGGGAGGACTCCGACGCCGAGTTGGAGACGCCAGGTGATTTCGCCGAAGTTGAGGCTGGCGATGATGGCGTTGGAGAGATAGGCGAGAAGAATGCCGATGACGATGTTGATCTGGAAGAGACCGACGAGACGTCCGCGCCACTTTGCGGGGGAGAGTTCGGCGATGTAGACGGGGCCGAGGACAGAGGAGCCTCCGATGCCGAGGCCGCCGAGGAAACGGAAGACGAGGAAGCTGGTCCAGGGGCCGGCGAGTGCGCAGCCGAGGGCGGAGACGACGTAGAGGACGGCCATGACACGAAGTGCGGCTCTGCTGCCGATGCGCTGACCGAGGGGGCCGGAGAAGATGGCTCCGATGACTGTGCCGTAGAGGGCGATGGCGACGGTGAAGCCTTTTTGACCTTCGGTTAGGGCGTAGTGGAGCTGGAGGGAGTGGGTGACTCCGGCGATGACGGCGGTGTCGAAGCCGAAGAGCAGGCCGCCGAGGGCTCCGGTGAGGGCGCTTTTGGCGAGGAGGATTGCAGATCTGTTGCGGGCGTCCATGAGCGGATTATTCTCTCATGGGATCCAAAGGTTTGGTTTTAGGACTGTTTGTATTTTGGGTATAAAATCAGGTTTTCATTACTGCTGGGTTTGTTGGAGAGTGTATGCGGAATGGCGGAAGAGTTGTCTCAACCCTCGTGCCGATGCTGCTGGTGGCGGCCCGTGTGCACGCGATCGGGCAGACGGCGACGCCTGGGATACCGGCGCACAAGGCGGCTGTCGTTTTGTTTAATGGGAAGGATCTCAAGAACTTCGACACGTTTCTTACGAGCGCGGGGCTGAACTCCGATCCTGAGCATGTGTTTCAGGTTGAGAATGGCGTGATCCATGTCTCGGGCAAAGATATGGGGTACATCATTACGAAGAAGACGTATCAGAACTTCTATCTGCGGGCGGAGTTCAAATGGGGTGAAGGGACGTATGGAAGCCGCGAGGGTAAGGCGCGGGACAGCGGGATTTTGTATAACGTGCAGGGCGAGCAGAAGGTGTGGCCGCGGTCGATCGAATTTCAGATCATGGAGGGTGGGACCGGCGATTTCTGGATGACCGATGGAGCGGCGCTGACGGGGAAAGACGGTGTGCGGGTGACTGGACCGGCGGGGAAGGCACTGAAGATCGATCGGTTTGGCAAAGGGCCTTCGGAGAATGTCGTTGGGTTTCGCGATCCTGTGGGAGAGGTGGAGAAGCCTCATGGTGAGTGGAATGTGTTGGAGTTGGTGACCCAGGGGAACGACGTCAAGCAGTATGTCAATGGGAAGCTTGTGAATGAGGGAATGGATCCGTCGCCTACCAGTGGCAAGATTCTCTTCCAGTCCGAAGGTGCGGAGGTTTATTTCCGCGATATCAAACTTTACCCGCTGAAGTAGGCCGATTGCCAACATTCGCAGTTAGAAGTTTATTAGTGGGCGATCTTGTCGAGATGGCGATAGCCGCCAGTGGCGATGAAGGCGGTGAGGAAGATGGTGGCGTTGTAGCTGACGTGGATGAGGGTGGAGGCCATGACCGAGCGAAGGCGGAGGCGGACGTAGCAGAGGACCATTGAGACGCAGAAGAGAAGAATGAGCACTGGCCAGGCAAAGCCCGTCTGCGGGCCGTGGAGGGCGGTGAAGCAGATGCTGGTGAGAATGGCAGCGAAGGCGAGGGCGGGGCGAGTGAGCCGGTTGTTGGAGTGCCAGGCTTCGCGAGCGGCTGGGGTGCGGGGGAGCGAGAGCCAGTCGTAGGCGATAGCAAAGGCGGGGAGAAGGAAGCCGCGGAAGAGGACCTCTTCAAAGAGCGGGGCGATAAGGGTTCCGAAGGCAGTGACGAGCCAGACGTCGGACGCGGTGCGGAAGAAGTCGTCCAAGGGGATGTTTTTGGGCATGGTCGCGAGCGAGGAGATGGCCTGGACCGCGAAGGACATAACGATGCCGATGGGGATGAGGCGGTAGAGGTTGCGGCGGGCGGCGTCGAGGTTGGCCTGAATGCCTTCGGCGAAGGAGCGCTTCCAGAGGATAGGGAAGGTGAACCAGGAGAGAGCGAGGGTGGCGAGGTAGGTGAGAGCTTCGGAGCCGACCAGGAGCTTGGGGGGAATTGAGGATAGCGATACCTTGCCGCTGAGTGTTGGGGTATGGATGAGGCCGATGAGAAGAATCTGGGTGAAGAGAAGAAAGAGGCCGGCCATGGCGATGAAGAGCAGAGCGTGGCCAAGGTGCGGGATCCGGGTGGGAGGCTCCGGGGGTGGAGTGCCTTCGGCGTGGGGGAAGAAGATGGTCTGGTCTTCGGGGCTGACGGGTGGACGGAAGACCGGAACGGTGACGGCAGGTTCTTCGGCGAAGGGGCGTACGGCGGGGGACGAGTTGGGAGTCAGGTCGCTCATGCAGATTCGTGCGTGTTGAGGTTACAGCTTTACAGCCATGTTTCAGGACTTTTTGTTTGTCGCCTTGCTTATTGTGGACTTCTTTTTCGCTTTTGGCTTGGTTCTTTCTTCGGGCTTTGTGCTGTTGGCTTTAGCGACGCCGGTTTTCTTTTCGGGGACAACAAATCTCGTTTTGGGCTTTTTGATGGCGTCGGGGGCGGCGGCGATATTGGCCGGTTGCGGGCCGGCGTGGCTGGTGCCGTTGCGGCTGGTGAAGGCGGTGGAGTGCGAGGCGTAGTAGCGGGAGAGGAAGCTGCCGGTGTGGGAGTCGCGGACGGTGGCGATCTGCTCGGGCGTGCCGTGGGCGATGACGCGGCCGCCGCCTTCGCCGCCTTCGGGGCCCATGTCGAGGACGTAGTCGGCGTTGCGGATGATGTCGAGATTGTGCTCGATGATGATGACGGTGTTGCCGAGGTCGGTTAACCGGTGGAGGACTTCGAGGAGCTTGCGGACGTCGTCGAAGTGGAGGCCGGTGGTGGGCTCGTCGAGGAGGTAGAGGGTGCGGCCGGTCTGACGTTTGCTGAGCTCGCGGGCTAGTTTCATGCGCTGGGCTTCGCCGCCGGAGAGCGTGGTGGCTGACTGGCCGAGGTGGATGTAGCCGAGGCCTACGTCGACGAGGGTCTGGAGCTTGATGTTGACGGCGGGGATGTCCTTGAGGATGGGAACGGCGTCTTCGATGGGGAGGTCGAGGAGGTCGGCGATGGAGTAGCCGTTAAATTTGACGGCGAGGGTCTCCTGATTGTAACGGCGGCCGTTACATACTTCGCAGAGGACGTAGACGTCGGGGAGGAAGTTCATCTCGATGCGGCGCTGGCCTTCGCCCTGACAGGCTTCGCAGCGTCCGCCTTGTACGTTGAAGGAGAAGCGGCCTGGTTTGTAGCCGCGCTCGCGCGATTCGGGGAGCATGGCGAAGAGGTCGCGGATGGCGGTGAAGACGCCGGTATACGTGGCGGGGTTGCTGCGGGGCGTGCGGCCGATGGGAGACTGGTCGATCTGGATGACTTTGTCCAGCTGGTCGATGCCGATGACGCGACCGTGCTGGCCGGGCTCTTCGCGGCTGCCATAGAGTTCTTTCGCGAGGGAGCGGTAGAGGATGTCGTTAACTAGGGTGGATTTTCCGCTGCCGCTGACGCCGGTGATGACGGTCATGACGCCGAGAGGGAAGTGGACGGTGAGGTTTTTCAGGTTGTGGGAGTGGGCCTCTTCGACGGTGACCCAGTTGCCGGTGAGTTCGCGGGGCTGGGTGCGGGCGAGGATTTCGATTTTTCCGGCGAGGTATTGGCCGGTGATGGACGCTGGGTTGTCCATGATCTGTTGCGGGGTGCCATCGGCGATGAGATGTCCGCCGTTCTTGCCGGCTCCGGGGCCGAGGTCGAGGACGTAGTCGGCCTTGCGAATAGTGTCTTCGTCGTGTTCGACGACAAGGACTGTATTGCCGAGGTCCCGGAGGTTTTCGAGCGCGTTAATGAGGCGTTGGTTGTCGCGCTGGTGGAGGCCGATGGAGGGTTCGTCCAACACGTAGAGGACGCCGCGGAGGCGGGAGCCGATTTGTGTGGCGAGGCGTATGCGCTGGCCTTCGCCGCCGGAGAGTGTGGCGGCGCTGCGGTCGAGAGCGAGGTAGCCGAGGCCCACGGCGTTGAGGAATTCGAGGCGTTCGATGATCTCGCGCTGGAGGCGGTCGGCGATGATGCGGTCGCGGCCTGTGAAGTTCATGTTGCGGGCCGAGGTTAGGGCTCGCACGAGCGGAAGGGCTGTGAAGTCGGCGATGGATGCGCCGTTCACCGTAACGGCGAGGGATTCGGGGCGCAGGCGGCGGCCTTTGCAGACGGGGCAGAGGGTCGCGGACATGTACTGCATCATGTACTCGCGGTAGCCCTCGGATTTGGTGTCTTCGAGGTTGGAGCGGAGGTAGGAGAAGATGCCGTGGAAGCCGGTGCGGCCGGCCTCGTTACGCGGAGGACCGTAGAGGAAAAGGTTCTGCTGCTCGGTGGTGAGGTCTTCGAATGGCTTGCGGATGTCGATCTTGTATTTTTCTGCAGCGAGCTTGATGAGGCGGAGGAGATAGGCGGAGCCGCTGCCTGGGCCCATGGCGCCGTCGAGGAGAGGCTTGGACCAGTCGGTGATGGTCTTGGCGGGGTCGAAGTCGTAGATGCTGCCGAGGCCGTGGCAGTTGGGGCAGGCGCCGTAGTTGGAGTTGAAGGAGAAGCTGCGGGGCTCGAGGCGGGGGACGTTGATGCCGCAGTCGGGGCAGGCCATGGAGCTGGAGTAGAGGGTTTCGTCCATGCCGTGGATGGCGATGAGGACGAGGCCCTTGGCCATCTGGAGGGCCTTGAGGACTGAGGTTTCGAGACGGCGGGTGTCGTATTTGGGCGCGGCGTTGGCCAGGGCCGCGTTGGTGTTGTCGGCGGGCAGCGGCTTGAGTATGATGCGGTCAACTACGGCTTCGATGGTGTGGTTTTTGCGCTTTTCGAGGCGCATGCCTTCGGTGAGTTCGACCATCTCGCCGTCGATGCGGGCGCGGAAGCCTTGCTGGTCGAGGGCTTCGAGTTCTTCGCGGAACTCGCCTTTGCGGCCGCGGACGATGGGGGCGTAGACGGTGATGCGCTCGCCGGGGGAGAGTGCAGCGATGCGTTCGACGATCTGCTCGGCGGACTGGCGGGTGATGGGACGGCCGCAGTTGGGGCAGTGGGGCTGGCCTACGCTGGCGTAGAGGAGGCGAAGGTAGTCGTAAATTTCGGTGATGGTGCCGACGGTGGAGCGGGGGCTGCGGGAGGTGGTTTTTTGCTCGATGGAGATGGCGGGGGAGAGGCCGTCGATGGCGTCGACGTCTGGGCGCTCCATCTGGTCGAGGAACTGGCGTGCGTAGGCAGAGAGGGTTTCGACGTAGCGGCGCTGGCCTTCGGCGTAGATGGTGTCGAAGGCGAGGGAGGACTTGCCGGAGCCGGAGAGTCCGGTGACTACGGTGAGGGTGTTGCGCGGGATGCTGACGTCCACGTTGCGTAGGTTATGCTGGCGCGCGCCGCGGACGGTGATGTGTGTAATGCCCATGTGAGTCGTCTGGCGATGTTCGGCCAAGACTCTAGAATACGGCATTTGGTTGAGGGAGAGATATGGGTGGGGAGGAGGAGCCGTTTGGTTGAGGCAACTCTATGACGCGAAAGATGTATTCGAAGGAGCAATAGGGATACACGTTCGAGTCATTGTAATTGCTGAGGGATTTGTAAGAATAGCGACTGCTTTGCTGAGATTTTTGCCAGGTTGGGCGTCTGGCATTTAGTGTTGAACTTGAGGAGCGGTTGTGACGTCGATTGTCTTGGTGTGTGCTGTTTTGGCTTCGTTGGCTGTCGGGGTTTTGGTGGCTTATGGTGTTTGTATTGCGATGTTTGGGGCGTTTCGGATGCATGTCCGGCAGGTGGCGGCGGGGAATGAATCGCGGCGCGTGGTGACACCGGTCCAGGTGGTTAAGAGCTAGATTTTACTGGTCTTGATTCAGGTGTCGGACGTGCCGACCGGCCGTCTTCTTTCTATTTTCCAAGTGACAATTGTTTATTCCTGCGGCTGTGTTGCAGGCGGCGGTGGCTGCTGCGTCTGCTGCTGTCGCATGCGCTGGAGCTGCTCGTAGATTTGTTGCGGCGTCTTGACTCCATTGGGGGAGTCGGGCTGGGAGCCCTCGGTTGGAGTTGTTCCGGCGGCGGGGGGCGGATTGGGAGTGACTGGTGGGGCGCTTGGTGCGGCTATGGTCTCGGGTTGCACTATCTGGGCGGGACGAGCTTCCTGCTGTGCGGCGCCGTCGTCGAAGTTGTGGGCGTTGGGATTTGGAGGGGTGGGGCCGCCCTGGCGTGGAGTAAGAATGAGCTCGGCTAAGGTGGCGTCGTCGCGCTGCACGAGGACCATGTTGCTACTGGTGCCGTCGAGTAGCGCGGAGAGAATCTCTGCAGGGGCGTCGGGGCCGTATTGACCGAAGACGCGCTCATCGGCGACGCCGCCGGTAACCTTCATTCCGGTGACGGTGGCGATTTGACGAAGAATCTGATTGAGGCTGGAGTTTTCCGCGGAGACCGAGAGTGTGCCGTTGGTGTAGGTGACCTGTGCGCGCTGTGGCGGACGTTGCGCCGGCGTGAGAGGGTATTCCGGCGCTGGGGGTGTCGCCGGTGCCGTCTGCGCTGTTGGCTGTGTTGCGGGCAGGGTGGAGACCTGAGTTTGGGCCGGACGATTTGTTTGCGGTGATTGCGCGGGCAGAGATGCGACGAGGGCGACGCTTGCGGCGATGGCGACTCGAATTGGCGTGAAGCTCTGCATGTAGGTTGTAGGACGTGTCATGTCAGCGGATGTTACCCGTCGCGATGACGCGTCGTTGGGAACAGTCTACAGCGAACCGTGGTACGTGGAGACAAAAGGAGAGATGACGCAACGGTGAAGGTAACAACAACAGCGGATCCCCCTCGGGGCTGACAGGCAGACGTGCAAGTGGAAGGGCAACTGCAACTGCAACAGAAACAACGAGCGCAGGAGCAAGGGCGATGGTGTTTGTACTAGACTGAAGGCGGCTCGACGAGGAGTCTCGCGTGCAGTGGGCGAGACATCGTTACGAGCTGATGGCGGGTGTGATGATGAGATTCGGGATTGGGTTGCTGGCTGCGGGAATGATGGTTGCCGGAGTTGCTTCGGCTGAGGTGTGTACGACACAGTCGCAGATGTCTGCGTCGGATCGGGACTCGCTAGTTGGTGCGGCACGGGGGCTGGCGGCGAAGGTTCAGGCCAATGATGTTAGCGGGTTGCAGGCGGCGACCGCGGTGGAATATGCCAAGGACTTCAGTGGGATTGGACCGGTGGTGGGAAGTACGTCGGCGAAGGTGAAGGATGGGACGCCGATTGTGGAGCAGGTTTATCTGCTGGATGGGACGCAGTTGAAGCCTGCTGCGGATGGGTCGATTCCGGATGCACAGTTTTTCTGTTCGCTGAATAAGACGGTGGCGGAGGCGGATTTTACGATCTCGGGACTTACTCCGGGACGCTATGGGTTTGTGATTGTGGATGTTCGCGATACAAGTTCGCCCTGGCGATTGTCTTTCCTGTTACGCGAGGAGGGGGCGCGATGGGCGATGGCAGGGTTCTATCCGAAGCCGTTGTCTGCGGCGGGACATGATGGTCTTTGGTACTGGACGCAGGCTCGCACGATGACGGCGCAAAAGGAACGATGGAATGCGTGGCTCTACTATCAGCAGGCGGAGAGTCTGTTGACTCCGGTGAATTTTATTCAAAGCACGCATCTTGAAAAGTTGAGGACGGAGGCGAGTGCGGCTGCTCCGCCTGCGTTGTCGGAGGGCGTGACTGCGGAGGCCCCATTGGTTGTAAAGGGAGCAGATGGAGTGGAGTATCACTTCACTGCGCTGGGTGTGGATGACTCGCTTGCGAAGGACAAGCTCGATATCATCGCGCACGTGAAGGTGGATCAGATTGGCGATCCTGCGGCTGCTCGCAAACGGAACTCGGATGCGATGGCTGCGTTGCTGGCGGCGTATCCGGAGTTGCGGAAGCCGTTCCATGGCGTATGGATGTTCTCAGAGGTTCCGGGGCAGAATCCTTTTGCGACGGAGCTGGCGATGAATGAGATTCACTAGTGCGGTGACCGATTTTTCAAATCTGCTGACAAGCGTTTGATGCGGTAGTGCTATCTTGAGAATCACTTCCACGCGACGGTAAGATTTGTAACGAACGATTATTTCCGGGGCATGGCTTGCATCTATTGGTAAGAGAAGAAAGAGACTGATGAACAAATTGAAGAAGACATTGAGTGAGGCGATCCAGGAACGAAGAGCGACTCCCAGTTTTGATGGGGCGCCGATTCCGGCGGAGGACCTGAAACAAATCCTCGATGCAGGGCTGCATGCGCCTAGCGGTTACAACATGCAGCCGTGGCGGTTTGTGGTGGTGCAGTCGTTGGAACAGAAGAAGAAGTTGCGGGCGGCGAGCTATAACCAGGGCAAGGTGGAAGAGGCTTCGGCGGTGATTGTAGCTTGCGGGGATGCGGATGGATGGCGCAAGGATCTGGATCTGATGCTGGAGAAGGGGCGCAAAGGGGGGATGCCGGAGAGCTACGCGGCACAGGCCAGGAGCAGCGTTCCTAATTATCTTTCGAGCTTTACCAGTGGGCAGATGCAGGCGTGGCTGAACAAGCAGGTGATGCTGGCGTTCACGCACATGATGTTGATGGCGGAGGTGATGGGGTATGACACCGCGCCGATGGAAGGATTTGAGCAGGACAAAGTGCATGAGGCGTTGCGGCTTCCGCTGAGCTATTGGGTGGTGGCGCTGCTGGCGATTGGACATGCGAAGGGGCTGGATAAGTTCGACGGTGGGCGTTTTGATATGACGCATACGGTGTTCGGGGAAGAGTTTGGCAAGCCACTGAAATAAGGGCGACGGAGACGACCAGGCTATGAAGTATGCACTGCGCGCGGTGGCTGTTCTTGTGCTCGGGATTGTCGTGGCTGGGTTAATTTTTTACCGGTATCCGCTTTGGGTGGCGGATCAGCAGACTCGATATCATCTGTGGCGCCGTGGGGTGAAGAGCGATTACATCGAAGCGGGTGGGTATAAGCTGCATTACTTTGAGGCTTCGCCTGCTGGTGGCGCGGGGACGCCGCTGGTTCTGGTGCATGGACTGGGGGCTCGGGGTGAAGACTGGGGAGCGATGATGCCGGCTCTGGCGGCGCAAGGGTTTCATGTGTATGCGCCGGATCTGCTGGGGTATGGGCGGTCGCCGAAGCCGGATCTGGATTACTCGATCTCGCTGGAGGAGCAGACGGTTGTCAATTTCATGCAAGCGGTTCACGTTCCGCGGGCGGATATCGGCGGGTGGTCGATGGGTGGATGGATTGCGATGAAGCTGGCGCTGGATCATCCGGAGATCGTGGACCGATTGGTCATCTATGACAGCGCGGGGATTTATTTTCCGGCGAAGTGGGGACCGGATCTGTTTACTCCGAATGATGTGACGGGAGTTAGGGAGTTGATGGCACTCCTGTCGCCGAAGCCCAGGCCGTTGCCGAACTTTGCGGCCGAGGCGGCGCTGCGGAAGCTGCAGGGGAATGCGTGGGTGTTGCGGCGGAGTATGTCGTCGATGACGACGGGGCGGGATCTGCTGGATTTTCGTTTGTACGAGATGAAGCCGCCGATGCTGATTGTGTGGGGGGCGCAGGATGAGCTGATTCCGCTCTCGGTTGGGGAGCGGATTCATGAGAGCGTGCCGCAGTCGGTGCTGGATGTGGTTGAGGGATGTGGGCACCTGGCTCCTGCGGAGTGCGCGAGGCCGGTGATTGAGGGAACGGTGGATTTTCTGAGATCAGAGCCGCCGTTGAAGGGTGGTGGAAGGAACTTCCCGGTCGAGGCAACGGCGAATTAGTCAGGTCGCCATTGGTAGGCGCCGGGTTGGGGAAGGCCGATATGGGCTAGGACGCGGTGGACGAAGTTGCGAGCCATGTCTTGCGTGGTTTGCGGATGGTTGTAGAGGGTGGGAATGGCGGGGAAGATGGTGGCGCCGGCGTCGGATGCGAGCTGCATGTTCCGGAGGTGGATGCGGTTGAAGGGGGTCTCGCGGACGCAGAGGATGAGGGGGCGGTTTTCTTTGAGGCAGACGTCGGCGGCACGGTGGATGAGGTTTTGTGCGAGGCCGTTGGCGATCGCGGCGAGAGTGCCCATGGAACAGGGAAGGATGATCATGGCGTCGGTAGGGTAGCTGCCACTGGCAATGTTGGCGCCGATGTCGGTTTCGGGGTGTTGCTGGATCTTGGGGAATGAGGCGCCGAGAAGTTTTTCTACGAGGTCGTTGCGGCCGCTCAGGTTTAATTCTTCGGCGAAAACGCGGAGGGAGTTTTCGGAGGCAACGAAGTTGATCTTTGCGATGCGGGTGTCGGCGGCGAGGGCGTGGAGGAGTTCGGCGGCGTAGATGGAGCCGCTGGCTCCGGTTACAGCGACGGTGATGTTGGTGGGTTCTGGCACGGAATGATTATCGCCGATGGGTCGGGACAGGATCGCAAAAAGGAGTAACGGTGATCAGTGGGAAGACAACGGATAAGGGCAGATTTGGCTAGTGACGCGCGCCGCGTAGGGCGTAGGCGATGAGGGTTTGGCCGTGGAGGTTGTGGGTGCGATTGAAGGCTTCGTTGCTGGCTTTTTCCTGTGCGGGGATGGTGGGGTCTAGTTCGCAGGCTGCGATTTCCTCGGTGGAGGCGTGAATGAAGCAGAGCTCGCAAGTAGCGAGGTTGTTTTCTTCCGTCCGCATGGGCGGGCCGAAGGTGCGGCAGAGGATAGGGCGGTGTTCGTAGAGGTCGCAGGTGCCGTGGTCGAGATCGAGGACGGGGCAGGGCTCGTCGTTGGCGAACTCTTCGAAGAGAATGGCGGCTTCGTGGTCCTGGTTGAGGATGCCGGTGGTGAGGTCGCCGGGGAACCAGAGGTCGAGGCGCGTCAGGGAGTCGGCTAGTCGTTTGTGAATGCGTTGAGCTTTGGCTGGGTCGGTTTGTTCGAGTTCGATGAGGCCTTCGCGGAGGCGGGCTCCGTCTTCGTGGGCGATGGGAAAGACGCCGATGCAACATTGGGAGCAGCCGGGGCGGCAGACGAGATGCTGGTTGCCGCGGCGGTAAGCGTCGGCTACGGCGGCGTCCACGATTTGGATGAGGGTAGAACCGGACGGCACGGTGTCAGACCTTGGGAGGCGGCGGGATGGAGCTGGTGTCGGTTATCGATGGACCGTGGGGCTGCTCAAGGAAGCGCGAGAGGTAACGGAAGACGGCGCACCAGACTACGGCCATGAACTCGAAGAGAAAGAGACCTTCGAAGGCAGATGGATCCTGTGATTTGTATTCGTTGATCTGAACCGCAAGGAACAGAAAGAAGGACAAGATTCCTGCGTAGAACATGAGCCGGGGAAACCAGGCCAGAGAACGCTCGGGCTTGTAGAAGAGAAAGATTCTGCGCCATGCAGGCAGGATGTTGACGTGTTCGGTGAATTTTGAGGTCTTCTCCTGCAGTTTGGAGCTCTGGGTGTGAGCGAGGAGGGAGTCCCTTTCGATGATATCGCCGAGCATGGCGAGTTCTTTTTGAACGCGCTGTGCGCAAGCCTGGCCGTCGGGCGTTTCGACCTGACAGGAGAGCTTGAGCCACTGTTCCCAGAATGCGATTCGCTTGGTGGCTTCGTCGATCTTGCGCTGACGGGTGGAGGCGGCGTCGCGGTCGCGGCTCCAGGAGAGCACAACGGGGAGGAGCGTGCCGATAAGACCGAAGGCTCCGGCGACCAGACCCTTCTTTACGTCAGCATCTGAAAAGAAGCTCATCGAGGGCTCTCCATCGATTCGTGACGCTATGTGAAGCTAGTGGACACAGCATACATTTCTGTCACGAAGAGAGCACGTGGTCGATGGGACGGACTTGCGCGCTTAGCTAGACGGCCTTGCGCTGGAAGGTCGTCTTCTTTGTGCCGGTGAAGGAATCCTTCGCCTTGACCGAAGCCGTGGACGTTTCGGCGACAGGATTTCCGCCGTTTTTTTGTTGAGCTGCCTTGTCGCGTGCTGCCTGGAGCTTCTGAGCTTTAGGGCCCAACCCACGTACCTTTACTTCAGCTGCTTTCGGAATGAAATCGCTCATAGAGAAATCCTAAATGTGTGGCGAGATTCGAACAAGGCTTTGGAGCAGCTGTATTACCAGATCGACTTGAGTTCCCAGAGTTGCCCTGCGCTTTTGAGTGGTTTTGCGTCGGCGGGGAAGATTTGGATTTGAAGATCGGACGAGGAAGGAAAGATGAGATTGGTCATGGCAATGGTTCCGTCTTGCGCGAAGGCTTCGATGGAGGATCGGTCGACGATGAGGGTCAGGTCGTAGGGCCGAGTTGCAATGAGGGGAGCTGCTGTTCTGATGGGGAAGTCGGGACCGAGGTGTGATCCTGATGGGGCGCCGGAGTGTATGCGGTGTTCGAGTGAAGATGAAGTCTCTGTCACAGGTTGACTACTTTGTGGGTGTGGCTTGATGCCGGACCATGCGGGAGCGAACTCGTCCACGATAGTGACGTCACTATTTTGAGAAGTAACCTTTGCGGGCCTGGATGGTTAGCTTCTTATCTATAGTGCTGAGTTCGATCTTATGGAATTTGTTCGGATGTGACTCGGGCGGCCGGTAGCCGAGTTCATATGCCAGGCGCATGTCATCATTTATGGCGGCATAGACCTGCTTAAGAGACATCGTTGGACCGACGGTAAAGACGCGGCCACCAGTCGCATTCGAGAGGCGTTCCAATGCACCCTTATTCCCCCCGCCTCGACTGTAATAGACGGAATAGATCATGATGTCGGCTCGTTGGGCTTCAGCAATCGCGGCACCTATTTTGGTCTCACTCCCGAAGTCGCCTCCATCGGTGAGGATCACCATCGCCCTTCTGCCTAGCTGGTCGCCGAGTTCCAGATGGGAGACTGTACTGATGGCGTCGTAAAGACGGGTTCCACCGGCCAGATCACCGCGTTTGTCGGAAAGTTTGGAGAGTGCTTCCTCGAGCGTTGGGACGGAATTTGTCAGCTCTGCGAGCTCTAATATTTCAGAGTCGAATTGCACGAGAACCGCTCGATCCTGCGGCTTCGTCATGAGGGCCGGAAAAAAGCCTGCACTGTCGGCGATTTGATCTGGAATGAAGTCGCGCTGGCTTCCGCTGGTATCCACCATGAGGGCGAGTGTGAGCGGCAGGTCCGAACTTGGAGAGAAGTAAATGATCGCCTGTGCCTTGCCGTCTTGTTTGAGAAGAAAATCCTGACGGGTAAGGCCTGAGATGGCTTGACCGGATTCGCCGCGGGCGATCGCAGTGACAGCCACCAATTTGGACTCAATCTTCAGAGTAGTAATGGGCCGCTGTCCGGAGGGAGGATCTTGACCATAACCGGGAGTTACCGCAGCGACCAAGAGTACCAGAATGTTTGAGAGTGATCGGAGGAGATTCACGGTACTAGCTCTCTGAGGCATCAGGATTTTGCCAATACGCGGTTGAAGATGGCGTCTACGTTGGCTAGCTGGCGGTTGTAGTCGAAGGCGCGGGCCAGTTTTTCGGGCGTTAGGCGGGCTGTTATTTCGGGAATTTTGGCGATTTCGTCGCGGAAGATTAGGTCGTTTTTCCAGGAGTTCATGGCGTGGCCCTGGACGAGTCCGTATGCGTCTTCGCGAGACATGCCGGATTCGGCGAGGTCGAGGAGGAGCTGGCCGGAGAAGATGAGGCCGCCGGTGGATTCAAGATTCTTCAACATGCGGGCGGGGTAAACGAGGAGTTTGTCGATGAGCTGCTCAGTCTTGTGGAGCAGGTAGTCGGTGAGGATAGTGGAGTCGGGGAGGATGACGCGCTCGGCGGAGGAGTGGGAGATGTCGCGCTCGTGCCAGAGGGCTATGTTTTCGAAGGCAACCTGGGCGTTGGCGCGGATGACGCGGGCGAGGCCGGAGATTTGTTCGCTTGTGATGGGGTTGCGTTTGTGGGGCATGGAGCTGGAGCCCTTTTGATTTTCGCTGAAGAACTCTTCGGCTTCGCGGACCTCAGTGCGCTGGAGGTGGCGGATCTCGGTGGCTATTTTGTCTAACGTGCTGGCGAGGACGGCGAGGGTGGAGACGTATGCGGCGTGGCGATCGCGCTGGACTACTTGAGTTGCGACCGCTACGGGTCGCAGGCCCAGGGTGTTACAAATTGCTTCTTCGTGTTCGGGCTTGAGGTGGCCGAAGGTGCCGACGGCTCCGGAGAGTTTGCCGACGCGAAGGTCTTCGGTGGCGGCGTCGAAGCGGGTGAGGTTGCGCTGCATCTCGGAGTACCAGAGGAGCAGCTTGAGGCCGAAGGTGGAGGGTTCGGCGTGGATGCCATGGGTGCGTCCGATGATGGGGGTGTGCTTGAACTCGATGGCGCGGCGTTTTAGTGTTTCGGAGAGGGCAACGATGCCGGCGCGGATGATCGCGGAGGCTTCTTTGAGTTGCAGAGACTGCGCGGTGTCGACTACGTCGGTGGAGGTGAGGCCGTAGTGGAGCCATCGAGAGTCTTCGGGGGAGTTGATGTGTTCGGCGACGGTGGTGGTGAAGGCGATGACGTCGTGGCGGACTTCGGACTCGATCTCGTTGATGCGGTCGACGGTGAAGGCGCCTTTGTCGCGGATGGCGTCGGCGGCGGACTGCGGGACGAGGCCGAATTTTGCGAGGGCCTGGGAGGCGGCAACCTCTACGGTGAGCCAGCATTGGTATTTGTTGGCGTCAGACCAGATTTTGCCCATTGCGGGCCGTGTGTAGCGCGCGATCATTGTTTGTTCCTTGCTTGCAGTGCGTGGGAGCCATTCATTGGGCGGTGACGCCGAAGAGTTCGGACATTTCGTCGTAGAGGAAGCCCTGGCCGGGTTTGTAGGGCTGTACCCATTTACCGTCGAGGACGAACTGGGGGATGGCGCGTTTGCCGGTGTTGGCGATGACGAGATCGGCGGCGCCCGGGGTGGTTTCGATGTCGACCTCTTTGTAGGGGATGTTGTGGGTGGTGAGGAAGCGCTTGGCCTCGCGGCAGTCGCGGCACCAGGAGGCCGAGTAGAGGGTGAGATCCATGGTCTAATTTTACCGGACGGTGCGGTGCGGCTGCGTGGATCGACTCTTATAATCCGTTTATGTCGCAGCTCAAGCAGCTTCTTGTTGCACATACGGGGTACTCGGCGTGGGGTACCCGGCGGGTGCTCGAGGTGTGTGCGCCGCTTACGGCGGAGCAGCTTGATCGCGAACTGGGCGCGTCGCACTCGAGTATCTTGCGCACGTTTCGGCACATTTATGATGGCGAGCGTGTCTGGCTTCAGCGCCTGGTCGAGGGTGGCTCCAACAGTCTCCCTTCAGGGCCGGCTCCCGAACATTCCTTCGAATTCCTGGTGCAGTCGTGGCCTGAACTTTGGCGAGGGTATCGAGAATGGCTCGAATCAGCGTCGGATGATGATCTAACTGAGGTGCAGTCGACTATGTTGCCGGATGAAGGCGATTTTAGCGTTCCGCGGTGGCAGATTGTTCTGCATGCGATCAATCACTCCACCTTCCATCGCGGGCAGATTGTGAGCATGCTGCGCGCTCTTGGGGTTCAACCGCCTAACACGGATTTGACTTGCTACTACGCCACTCTCTGACTCGAACGGCTACTGTTCGTGGTAGTTGCGGATTAGGCCGCCGTCGATGATGAAGGTGGAGCCTGTGCAGTAGGCTCCGTCGTCGGATGCCAGGAAGAGGGCGAGGCCAGCGATCTCTTCGGGTTTGGCCATGCGGCCGAGGGGGATGTTGGCGAGGAGAGCGTTGAGCTCGGTCTTGTCGGCCAGGAGGTTGGTGTTGATGGGAGTGGCAACGGCTCCGGGGGCGATGTTGTTGACGGTGATGTTGTATGGGCCGAGCTCGACGGCGAGGTCGCGCATGAGCATCCGGATGGCTCCCTTGGAGGCGCAGTAGGTGGAAAAGTGGGGGAAGACCATGTCCTCGTGGACGGAGGAGATGTTGATAACGCGGCCGGGAAGTTTAGCTTTGATGAGAGGACGGACAAAGAATTGGGTGAGGAAGAAAGCTCCTTTGAGATTGACGTTGAGGACGGCGTCGTAGTCCTTTTCGGTGACCTCCCAGAAGGGGGATTCGATCTCGATGCCGGCGTTGTTGACGAGGATGTCGGCGCGGCCTAGCTGTTTGTAGGTTTCGTCGATGAGGCGTTGGGTGTCGGCGAGGATGGAGACGTCGGCCTGGATGGTGATGGCTTTGCCGCCCGCGGCTTCGCACTGGGCTTTGGTGCTGTCGGCTTGTTCGGGATGGTTGCGGTAGTCGACGACCACGGTTGCGCCCTGGCTGGCGAGGCGGATGGCGATGGATTGGCCGATGCCGGAGCCGGCGCCGGTAACGATGGCTACTTTGCTTTGCAGAGTGGGCATGAGGGCTTTCCTCGATTGGGTTGCATGAACGAGATGCAGTGAGTCTGAGATGCAGCGAGGCGGGGGCCCGGTGGGACTGTTGGCTATTTTTTCACAGGAATGGTGACGGCAAGGCCTGGGGTGATGTTGTATTTTTCGGCGAAGTTGCGCTGGTTAAGCGAAAGGGCGACGCGGCCGCGGGAGTCGATGTAGAGAAGAGGACTGCCTACAGGGACGTCGCTGAAGGTTTTGACGAAGAGGATGGTGTAGGGGTGGTTGTCGATGGTGACGGGGACAGAATCGCCGAGGTGGTAGCCGAGTTTGGCGAAGGTTTCAGAGGGGAGGTTGAGGATGACGTTACCAAAGGGGCCGTCGAGGCCGAGGACTTCGGTGTGCAGGCCTGCGGCGTCGAGAGTGGGGTTCTGGATGTTGAGGCGGACTAATTTGGCGACGTCGAGTACGGGGCCGGCCTGGGTCCAGTCGTCACCGCGGGCGAGGTGGGCTCCGGTGGGAGAGAAGATGTCGCGGCCGTGGAAGGTGGAGGAGAGTTTGGCGCCGATCATCCAGCCGGGGTTGGTGATCTCGCGGGCTTCGACGATCTGGTTTTCGCCGGTTGAGGGGAAGAGAGTGAGGAGGCCGTTGTCGGGGAGGACGAAGTATTGGCCGCGGCGGGAGTGCGCGATGATGGCTTTGCGGGTGCTGCCGACGCCGGGGTCGATGACGACGACGAAGATGGCGTCGGCGGGGAAGTAGGGTGCGGAACCGGCGAGGAAGCGGGCGCCTTCGGCGATGTCGTATGGCGTGACCTGGTGGGAGATGTCGATGATGCGGATGTCGGGGTCGATGCCGACCATGACGGCTTTGCAGATGCCGATGGCGTCGTCTTTGACGTCGAAGTCGGTCATAAAGCCGAGGACGTGCTGAGTCTGCTGTGCGCTGAGTGCTGTGGTAATGAGGAAGATGGTTGGGAGGAGGCGGACGAGCTTCATCCGATGAGGATAAATTAGCGGCGGGCGCGGAAGAAGTTGGTGAGGAGGGCGCCGCACTCTTCGCTGAGCAGGCCGGAGACGACTTCGACTTTGTGGTTGAGTTGGGGGTGGTTCATGACGGAGAGGACACTACCGCAGGCTCCGGCCTTGGGATCGGGTGCGGCGTAGACGAGTCGGGCGATGCGGGCGTGGAGGATGGCTCCGGCGCACATGGCGCAGGGTTCGAGGGTGGCGTAGAGGGTACAGTCTTCGAGTCGGTAGTTGGCGAGCGCGCTGCCGGCTTCGCGGAGGGCGACGATTTCGGCGTGGGCGGTGGGGTCGGAGTCGCGGAGGACTCGGTTTTGGCCTCGGCCGATGATTTTGTTGTTGTGGACGACGACTGCGCCTACGGGGACTTCACCGTTGGCTTCGGCGGCTTGGGCTTCGGCTATTGCGGCGCGGAGGTAGGTTAGGTCGGTGGACATTCGAAGTTCGCTAGAGAGAATTGTAGACTGTAACTACAAATGTAGTGCTAGGATTGTGGTATGGAGTTTTCGTGGGACGACAAGAAGGACAGGGCCAATCAGAGAAAGCATGGCATTTCCTTTTCTTTGGCGTCGCTGGTTTTTCGGACGAGAACCGGAAGGAACAACTCGACGAAAGCTGTGTTGATGAAGAACGCTGGATCACAATTGGATTGGTTGATGGACAGGAAATCGTCGTTGTGTATACGGTGCGCGACGGCATCACGCGACTGATATCAGCACGAGGGGCTGACAAATATGAAAGAGAAGACTACTGGCACGGTGAGGTTTAGCTTTGATCCGGCAAATCCGCCAAAGCTAACGAGTTTGCAGAAAAAACAGTTGCGCGCGTTGAAGGATCGCAAGATCGACTACAGCGATATCCCGCCGCAGCGTGGAGTCAAGTGGACTCGGCCCGGCGCGCTGGTTTCGGCGGAGAACAAGAAGCAGATTACGGTTCGGCTCGATGCGGACGTTCTGGAGTTTTTCCGGAAAACCGGGTCGCGGTATCAGAGCAGGATTAATGCGGCTCTGCGGGAGTATATGAAGGCGCATGACAAGGCTTCTTAGTTATTGTGTGGAGCAGCAGGGGTGATTACTTTTGATCCATAATTCGTGGATCCGTCAGCACTGCAAATAGGTATGACCCACCCCTAACCTTATTGCTGATATCTGAGACTTTTGAAAACGGGAAATAGCTGAGCGCTTTCTCGAACTGGTCTTTTCCAATAAATTGGTCGGCACATGAAGGCTTGAAGCGCTCATTGTGAAATGAGTAGGTAAATACTTCACCGCCCGATTTATAAAATTCGTGTCCGGCTCCTTATGCGGGTTCCTGTTGGCTAAGGCAGTGGAGGGTGCCGAGGCCCCAGACGAGATCGACGGCGTGAATGCCGATGACTTCGCGGGTGGGAAAGCAGCTGGCGATGATGTTGAGGGCGTGGCGGTCGTTGGGGTCGTTAAAGGTGGGAACGAGGACGAGCGAGTTGGCGATGTAGAAGTTGGCATAACTGGCGGGGAGGCGCTGGCCTTCGAAGACTACGGGGGAGGGCATGGGGAGTTCGATGATCTCGAAGGGTTGGTCTTCGAGGTTGCGGAAGGTGCGGAGGCGGTCGAGGTTTTCGGCGAGGGGGAGATGGTTTTCGTCGTGGGTGTTGGGTTCGACGCAGGTGAGGATTTTGTTTTCGGCGACGAAGCGGGTGATGTCATCGACGTGGCCGTGAGTGTCGTCGCCAGCGCAGCCTTTGTGGAGCCAGAGAGTCTTTTCGATGCCTAGATACTCGTGGAAGGCTTGCTCGAGGTGGCGGCGGGTTTCGGCTTCGGTGCCCAGGCCGGGGTTGCGCTCCTGAACTTTGGAGAGGAGGCACTCTTCGGTGGTGAGGAGGAGACCGGCGCCGTTGGTGTCGATGCTGCCGCCTTCGAGGACGAGGCGGTGGGGTTTTCCGGTTGGTAGTTCGATCTCGGGTTTGAACTGGGGGATGTCGTAGTGCTTGGCGACGTGCTGAGGGATTTGGTCGTCGCGGCGCCAGTTGTCGTATTTGGCCCAGGCGTTAAACTTCCAGTTGGTGATGGCGAGGTCGCCCGCGGGATTTTTTACGAAGATGGGGCCGGAGTCGCGAAGCCAGACGCGATCGGTTTGCCATTGGTGGAAGTGGAGGCGGGCGAGGTTGGCTCCGGCGCGGCGTAGGTGGCCGGTGGCGCGATTTTCGGCGTCTTCGTTGTTGACGAGGATGTGGACGTCCTCTACCTGCGAGAGGTGGCGGGCGATTTCAGCGTAGACCCAAGGGATGGGTTGGAATTTTCCGGGCCAATCCTCGGCGTTGTGGGGCCAGGCGATCCAGGTGGCGGCGTGAGTGGACCACTCGGCGGGCATGCGGTAGTCGGTCGGCTTGTGGTCGGTGCTCAGTGGGTACCCCCTACTCGTGCAAGTGCGCAAAGTCCTGTATTGATTTGACTTAGGTTCGGACTACCATAACGTGTTGAGAAGGTAGCAGCTTTGGATGACGGCTCGGTGAAGCGGTGTTCTGTCAAAGCTGGCGGTGAATATTCTCAGATGAAGTATAGCGATTTGCCTGCGGGGGGCTCGTTTTGAAGGAGGTGGCTTGTGGCAAGCTGGATGGGTTTGGGTTCGTTCTGGAGGAGTTATGATCTCTTCGGGGGTGTTGGTCGAAGCATCGGGGCGGTGGTCGCAGGGATAGTGGTGGGCATCATTCTGTCGCTTGGAACGGATGTTGTGCTGCATGCGATGGGCGTGTTTCCGCCCTGGGGACAGCCGGTGAGCGATGGGCCTCTGGTGCTGGCTACTGCGTATCGATTTGTCTATGGGATTGTTGGGAGTTATTTGACGGCGAGGCTTGCTCCGTATGGGCCGATGCTGCATGCGATGATCGGGGGCGGGCTGGGATTTATTGCAGGTGTTGCAGGTGCTGTGGGAACGTGGAATCGGGGGCCAGCGTTTGGGCCTCACTGGTATCCGGTGGCGTTGACTGCGATTGCGCTGCCTTGTGCGTGGTTGGGTGGGAAGATTCGTGAGATGCAGTTGCGGTGATAAGAAAGCGGTTCACGCCGAGGGTGGTCCTGCTGCCAATGAGTGATCGGATTGGTCGAACCAACGGCGCACGGAGATCAGTGGCTTCGCGATAGTTTCTTGGGATTTTGATGGGTGAGTCCCTATAGGATGGGATGCGGCTAAATTATTCACCGTTCGTAATCCAGCGGAGGCTCCCAGAGATATGGCAATCAGCGTCAGCGCACCCCGAAGCACGCAGCAGTTTCAAACGCAGAAGACAGACTACAGGGCGATGAGCATCGCAACGATGCTTTTTTTCATGTGGGGATTTCTTACCTGCCTGAATGACATCCTGATTCCGCACCTGAAGGCGATCTTTGACCTTAACTACGCGCAGGCGATGCTGGTGCAGTTCTGCTTTTTCTCGTCGTACTTCATCTTCGCGCTGCCTGCGGGCAAGCTGGTGGAGTGGCGCGGGTATAAGGGCACGATGGTGATCGGACTGCTAGTGATGGCCGCCGGGGCGTTCCTGTTTCTGCCGGCTTCGACGATGGCGTCGTTCGGGGTATTTCTTTCGGCGCTGGTGATTCTGGCGGCGGGGATTACGACGCTGCAGGTGGCAGCGAACCCTTACGTGGCAAACCTGGGGCCGCCGGAGACGAGTGCGGCGCGGCTGAACCTGTCGCAGGCGTTCAACTCGTTTGGAACATTCATTGCGCCGTTCTTTGGGGGAGCGCTGATTCTGAGTGCGACGCAGGTGACGTCGGCGACGATGAACTCGTATTCGGCGGCAGCACTGCAGCAGTACCGGATGGAACAGGCTTCGTCGGTGCGGCTGCCGTACCTGGGGATTGGGTTGACGTTGGTGTTGCTGGCGATTTCGTTTGCCGTGCTTAAGATGCCGACGATGGATTTTACGCGCGACATTCGTCCGGGGGAGTTGGATGCAGATGTGAAGGGAGACAGTATCTGGAGGCATCCGGTGCTGCTGGCGGGGGCGCTGGCGATCTTTGTGTATGTGGGCGCGGAGGTTTCGATTGGGAGCTTCCTGGTGAACTACTTTGGATTGCCGGATATTGCGGCGTATCCGGAGAAGACGGCGGCGAAGTATGTCGCGTTGTACTGGGGCGGGGCGATGGTGGGGCGGTTTATCGGGTCGTGGCTGCTGACGAAGTTCAAAACGAGTACGGTGCTAGGGACGGCTGCGGTGGTTGCTTGCGGCCTGGTGGTGATGTCGATCCTTACGCATGGGCATACAGCGATGTGGACTATTCTTGCGGTGGGGCTGTTCAATTCGGTGATGTTCCCGAGCATCTTTACGGTCGGGCTGACTGGGTTGGGGCCGCTGACGAGCAAGGGCTCGAGTTTGATGGTGGCGGCTATTGTTGGCGGTGCGCTGATTCCGCTGGCGGAAGGGCATCTGGCGGATGCGATCGGAGTGCAGCATGCTTTTATGATTCCGGCGATCTGCTATATCTACATTGCTCTGTTTGGATATTTGGGCGGCCGAAGGGCTGAGCGAGAGATTAGCGAAAAGCTCGCAGCTGCTTAGAGAGGGAGCATGCAGCAAAACGTCGTGCCGATGATTCATGTTCCCGATGTCAGGGGCAACGGTGGATTGGCATGTCTCGATCGCGCCGTTTATTCCATAGCGCCGTAGGCCAGTGTCCAGAAGTCGGTGAAGACTTTTGGAGGCTCCGGTGAATCCATCATTCGTTGGGTGAAGAGAATGCCGATCATCCCTTCGGCAGGATCGATGTAAGCGGTTGTGCCGAAGCCGCCGGTCCAACCGTACCGGCCTGGGGTGTTGTAGATCTCAGTGCGGCCGATGTCTACCGCGATTCCTAAGCCCCAAGTGGAGTAGTTGCCGAAGAAGATCTCCGCGCCTGTGCGCTGCTCCGGAGTGAGTTGATCAGAGGTCATTAGCTCCACTGTGGCGCGGGAGAGAATTTGCTCGCGGCCGTGGCGGCCTTTGTTGAGCATCATACGGCTGAAGACGAAGTAGTCATCGATGGTCGAGACGAGGCCGCCTCCGCCGGCTTCAGAGGGCGGTGGAGCGCTCCATGCGCTGTTTGCGGGGTCGTCAAAAGAGCCCAGTTTGTTCGTCTGATGATTCAAGAAGTAAACGCCCGGCAAGCGGGTAATTTTTTCGGGAGGGACGTGGAAGGCGGTATCTTTCATGCCGAGGGGGTCGAAGATGCGTTCGCGCAGGAATGTACCGAAGGATTGTCCCGAGACGCGAGCGATCAGGCACCCGAGCACGTCGGCGCTGGTGTGATACATCCACCGCTCGCCCGGTTGTTTCATCAAGGGAAGCGAGCCGAGCCTTTGGAGCCATTCGTCCATGGTGGGCGCTTGCGTGGGCCTTGGGGGGCCGTCGCCACCGAGCCGATAGTCACGGATGAATTTTTGGATGGAATAGGTGTCCGGCATGGCCATGACGCTGCCAAAGCCCAAACGGTAGGTCAGAAGATCGCGAACGGTGATGCTGCGTGATGCAGGCACCGTGTCATCGATCTCCGAGGAGATGGATTTGAGCACGCGCCGGTTGGCGAGTTCCGGAAGCCATGGGTCGATTGGGTCGTCGAGCCGTAGTTTGCACTCTTCAACCAGGATCATGGCGGCGACTGCGGTGATGAGCTTGGTGATGGAAGCGATGCGAAAGATGGTATCGCGCTTCATTGGAGCGGGGTTGTCGAAGGCTAGCGTGCCGAGCGTTTCGATGTGAACGTCGTCGTGATGGCTGACGAGTGCGACGAGTCCAGGCATTTGTTTGCGTTCGATGTGTCCGGACAACACTTGATGCATGCGCTCGAGGCGGGGCTTTGATAGGCCTGTCATGCTTTTGTTCGATTCCGTTTTTGATCGCGAGTTTCTATTTTTCTTTGATGATGAGGTAGGTGGTGGTGGTGCCGGGGGCGAGTTTGACCCAGTGGGGGACGTTGGCGGCGATGTGCGCGATGTCGCCGGTGTGGAGGACTACTTCTTTGCCTCCTTCTATGCCGGGACCGCGGGTTTCTCCGGGGGCGGTGGTGTGTCCTCCCTGCATAGTGCCGCCGGTGACGAGAGTGATGGTGCCCTTGGTGATGATCATCTGGTCGGCCCAGTCTTGATGGAGTTCAGCGTCGCCGGTGTGGACTCGGACGACGAGGAGGGTCTTGTAAGAGCCGAAGTCGTCGAAGGTGTCGAAGGCTACGCCCCCTGGGCTTGCCTTGGCGGCGACGAGCAGCTTGGCTTCGCGCTGGTGGAGGTCGGCGGTGGTGTGGACGACGGGGTCGGTGGATTGGGCTAGGAGTGGGGCTGCTGCGAGTGCGAGGGAGAGGAAGAGGCGATGGGGCATGCTGGCTCCTTTGGGGACAGCCAATTGTAATGGGTGGTTTGAGTTGGTCAAGCAAGCGCTGGCTCGACGGTTTACATCCCCCGCCCTTTGTGGTGAGATTGCAAAGGATGGGGGCACCCGCGCTTCGCGTGTCGGATTTATGCGCGAGAGGTTGTGGCTGGAACTACGTTGCCGTTCAACGCCGTCCACGCGGCAAGAGAGTCCATGTAATCTCTCCAGTACGCGATTTTTCTGTTCTCGATCGTGATGACCGAGATGAACCTGTTGTCATAGGACTCCCCGGTTGAGAGAATCTTGCCGTGCACTTCGTATTCGAGGACCACGACTCGACTATCCTGAGAACGGTGCACGACAAGCCCATCGGCCGAGTGAAGCTTTATGGTGTTGCCGTATCCCGAAAACTGGTCCATCAGATCGGCTCGACCGCGAATCGTGATAGGCCAACCGGGAAAGTTGTAGCGGAAATCGAAAGATGCTTCATCCGCAATCGTGTCGAAGAAATGTTTGCCGTCGACGAGTCCGGTTAGCCCTTCCTGGACAATTTCGAAGAAGGGATTCAGAGCGTCAAAGATTGCATATTTGGATTTGGCCATGAATGTGCCAGCAATGGTATCTCAGGTTCCTGCTTCAGGAAAGCGTACCCCAGGGGCTAAAGCCCCTTTTTTCGTGGATGGGCTTGGCTTACCTAGAAGCGGTTCGCGCTTTCGCGCGAATGCCATTCATGCGATGAGGCCGCATAAATGGGGCATCCGGCCAACTCATGCGATGAGACTGCATGAATGGGGCACTCAATTGTAGGGCTGCTAGCATGGCTGGGATGATCTATCTCAAGGGTGGTTCCATCCCGCTTAGGGTGCTGCTCTGTATATACGGCTTCGCGCTAGCGGTGGGCTACTTGAGATGGCGTGGCGCAACTAGAGGCAAAGTCGCCCTCAGTAGAAAATCCAAGTGGTTTACTTTCGGCTTCGCACTGGGGGTTTTCCTACTCATCGCTATTCTTAATGCCATCCAAAACAAGCGCCTAGGACTTCCGCAATTCTGAAGTTCGCAACCCGATTTCAAAACTGACCCACTACTGCTTCAGTCGATGAAGCGTTTGGCTATGCCTTCGTAGGCGTCGATGCGGCGGTCGCGTAGGAAGGGCCAGTGCTGGCGGGTGACTTCGATGAGCTTGGGGTCGAGGTCGGCGATGAGGATCTCTTCTTTGTTGTGGCTGGCTTTGGCGAGGATGCGGCCGAAGGGGTCGGCGATGAAGCTGCCTCCCCAGAACTCGATGCCGGATGCGGGGGTGTGGTCGCCGGGGCCGTGGAGTTCGACCGTGGCGGGGTTGCCGTCGGCGGCGAGGGTTTTGAATTTGACGTCGCCGTGCTCGTGGCCTACGCGGTTGACGGCGCAGACAAAAACTCCGTTGGCGATGGCGTGGGCGCGCTGGGCGGTCTGCCAGGCTTCGTATTGTGCAATGCCGAACTCTTCTTTTTCTGAGGGGTGCCAGCCGATGGCAGTGGGGAAGAAGAGGATCTCGGCTCCGCGGAGGGCGGTGAGGCGGGCGCCTTCAGGGTACCACTGGTCCCAGCAGACGAGGGTGCCGATGGGGCCTTGCGTTGTCTGGGTGGATTTGAAGCCGAGATCGCCGGGGGTGAAGTAGAACTTTTCGTAGTAGAGCGGGTCGTCGGGGATGTGCATCTTGCGGTAGGTGTCGGCGATGCTGCCGTCTTTTTCGATGGTGACGGCGGTGTTGTGGTAGAGGCCGGGGGCGCGGCGTTCGAAGAGGCTGGCGACGAGGACGACGCCGACTTCGCGGCAGACGCGGGTGAGCGTATCGGTGGAGGGGCCGGGGATGGGCTCGGCGAGGTCGAAGAGGGCGTGGTCTTCGCGCTGGCAGAAGTACTGGGCGCGGAAGAGCTCTGGGAGACAGACGATGTGGGCGCCCTGGCGGGCGGCTTCGTAGACACGCTCGGCGGCTTTGTCGAGGTTGAGCTGGGTGTCGGGATCCATGGACATCTGAATGAGGGCGACGCGTTTGGTGGTGCTGTTTGTGGTCATGGTGGTCTTCTAGTTTATCGGGTTCGGTGGCGGAGGGACGGTTTGGTGCGTGCGAGAAGGTTTATTTTGCAGGAGGTTAATGTTTGAGTGGGCTTCGTGGGGAGATGGCCTTGTTTTCCGCTCCGGTGGGGAAAGCGGTTCGCGTCTTCGAGAACAACCCCACGTTAGCGACGATGAGACCGTCGCGAACATGGGGCACCCGGTTGTAGTTGCTACTTTGTGTCGGACATGCGTGGGACGGTGCGGGCTACGGGTTCGATGCGGTTGGAGCTTTGGAAGGGCAGCATCCAGCCGGGGTATTCGGGCGGGAGGGCACTGACTTCGTCGAGTTGCTTGAGTTCCTCGGAGGTGAGCTTGAGGTCGACGGCGGCGAGGTTGTCGTTGAGCTGGTCGAGGCGTTTGGCTCCGATGATGATGGAGGTGACGACGGGTTTGGCCAAGAGCCACGCTAGAGAGATGCGGGCGGGGCTGCAGTTACGGGCTTTGGCGATGGGGGCGATGACATCGAGGATGCGCCAGGTGCGTTCCTTGTCGACGACGGGAAAGTCGAACTCGGAGCGGCGGGAGTCGGCGGGTTTCTGGTTTTCGCGGGAGAACTTGCCGGAGAGCAGGCCGCCGGCGAGTGGGCTCCAGACGAGGAGGCCGGTCTTTTCGGCTTCGAGGAGAGGGACGAGGTCGCGCTCGAGGTCGCGGCCGGCGATGGAGTAGTAGGCCTGGAGGGTGTCGAAGCGGGCGAGGTTTTTGAACTCCGAGATGGCGAGGGCTTTGGCTAGCTTCCAAGATTGCCAGTTGGAGACGCCGATGTAGCGGACTTTTCCTTGCTGGACGAGGGTGTCGAGAGTGCGAAGGGTCTCTTCGATGGGGGTGATGGAGTCGTTGCCGTGGATCTGATAGAGGTCGATGTGGTCGGTCTGGAGGCGGCGGAGGCTGGCGTCGACGGCGTCCATGATGTGGCCGCGGGAGGCACCGACATCGTTGCGGCCGGGGCCGGTGCGGCCGAAGACCTTGGTGGCGATGATGACGTCTTTGCGGGCGATGTTGAGATTTTTGAGGGATTGGCCAAGGGTTTTTTCGCTCTCGCCCTCGGAGTAGACGTCGGCGGTGTCGAAGAAGTTGATGCCGGCGTCGATGGAGGCTTTGACGAGCTCGTCGGCTCCGGCCTGGTCGACGGTGCCGATGGCCCGGAAGAGGCCGGTGCCGCCGTGGAATGTCATGGTGCCGAAACAGAGTGTGGAGACA
>Ga0206911_1008_pt1 | contig 52651 bp, 43 predicted proteins | sample Alteio_BWOrgHeat_74_FD_152956 | JGI IMG/M metagenome (GOLD analysis project Ga0206911, IMG submission 152956) | Enriched cells from forest soil in Barre Woods Harvard Forest LTER site, Petersham, Massachusetts, United States -... | ecosystem: Environmental > Terrestrial > Soil > Temperate forest >...
CAAAGAGGAGAGGTGAACCTGCTTGCGTCGCCAACGCTGGAGGAGGCGAGCAAGCTGCTGAGCGGGAAGGGCGCAGATGCGAATGGGGCGAAGAGTCTGGAGATGGGAGCTGCTATCGAGGCACCGTGGGCTAGCCGAATCTCCGGGTCACCGGCGCCGGATGGGAGAGACCTGATCACAGTGTGGCATGGAACCCGCCTGACCCTGCCGACGGACGCGAAAGACACCTATGGAACTGGTGGCACGATGGCGGCCGGCGGGATGCTACTGAAGCAGGCCTCGGATTCGGTAAGCACCAATGTGATGCCGGATGGCGGCGAAGCAAAGGCGACCTTCCGCCCTGGCAATTTTGGCGATCATTGGCCTTCTCAGACCGAAATTACAACGACGGCAGTGTTAAGCGGCAGGGCCATCGAGATGAAGATCACGGCCAAGAACATAGGCGATACCGCCGAGCCGATTGGAATAGGGTGGCATCCGCGATTTGCGATTCTGAATGGGCACCGGGGACAGATGAGATTGCGGCTGCCGGAAGGGATGCGGTTGGATGTGAAGGATCGCCGCACTGGACAGTTGAGCGGAAAGCTTCTGCCAGTTCAGAAGACCGAGTATGACTTTACCGGCCTCACTGGTGCGCAGCTTGGGGCGTTGAATCTTGACGATACGTTTGTTCATCTGCGGACGGGGCTGATGGAAGAGGGCCCGCAGGCCGAGTTGCGCGACCCGGAGAACGACTACGGACTGCGGATTACGGCGATGACATCCACCATCAAGGCGATACGGGTGTATGCCCCGCTGGATGGATCGTTTATTTCCATCGAGCCTCAGTTCAACTATGACGACCCGTTCGGGCATGAGTGGACAAAGGACGAAGATACTGGAATGGTGGTGCTGCAGCCGGGGCAATCGACGCAGTGGAGAATTCGACTGGAGATATTTTCACTGAGTTCGACCCAGACTGACCGGATGTAGAGGCTTCGGCAGAGGCCTGAATGGCTGTTTCGAGGGCGAACTGAGATTCGCAAGACGGCGGTAGGTCGCACGTGGTTTGACCCTCTCTATCGAAGCCTCGTACAGTAGTAAAGAGGCGTTGACCGCGATTGCCAGCGCACAGCGAGCGATGCGGCAGACACAGACGCCATTTGGAAGGCATGGAATTGACCCCGACTGAGATGACAGAGACAAATGAGACTGCGGGACCGCAGTCCGAAGTAGCGAATACGCAGGAACACCACCACGATCATGAGCATGAGCACGCGCATCAGCATGCACCTTCGCTGAATCCTGAGCTGACCCGCGAGATTGAGGTCGAGGTCGACGCGGATGAGGTTTCAAAGAGCTTCAAGTCCGTAGTGAAGCGGTATCAAAAGCTGGCGCGGATTCCCGGCTTTCGCGCAGGCAAGGTGCCTGAGACGCTGATTCGTTCGAAGTTTGCGAAGGAGGTTCGCCAGGAGGTTCTGGAGAGTCTGGTTTCGGAGCGGTTCCGGAAGGCGATCAATGAGCGGAAGCTGCATCCGGTCTCCGAGCCGCAGTTGCTGGACATGCAGTTGCTCGACGGACAGCCGCTGAAGTTTAAGGCAGCGTTTGAGGTTGCTCCCGAGATCGATATCACGGGTTACGACAGCGTTCGCGTGAGCAAGCCGGATGCTGCGCTGACCAGCGACGAGTTCGACGCGGAGTTGAACCAGGTACTCGAAGGTCATGCGACGGTTGAGACGGTTGAAGAAGATCGTCCGCTGGTTGATGGGGATTGGGCTGAGATCCAGTTTCGCGGCGAGGTGAAGGACCTGGCGCAGACGGTGACGGAAGAGGGCGTTCAGAACGCTTCGACTCAGTCCCCGATTACGGGCGAAGATGTCTTGATCGAGATTGGCGGAAAGAATACGCTGGCGGCATTCAATGATGCGCTGCGTGGGGCGAAGGCGGGACAGGAGCTGAAGTTTGAGGTCGATTATCCGGCTGACTTCGGCGAGCGGCGGCTTGCGGGACAGACGGTGAGCTACGACGTAACCGTGAAGGGCATTAAGCACAAGAGCTATCCGGAGCGGGATGCGGAGTTTGCCAAGCAGCTTGGCAATTACGAGAGCTGGAATGACTTCGAGACCAAGCTTCGCGAGCATGCAGCGGATCGCAAGAAGAACGCGTTGGATAATGGCGCGAAGGACAAGATGCTCGGTGAGTTGATCGAGCGGTTCAAGTTCCCTGTTCCTGAAGCGTTCGTGCAGCAGCAGATTGAGGCGCGGCTGGATCGTGGATTGCGTGCGTTGGCGCAGCAGGGTATGTCCGTGGATGACATGCGCAAGCTGGATTTCGTTCGCCTGCGTGAAGCACAGCGGGACCAGGCAATTAACGAGGTGAAGGCATCAATGGTTCTGGACCGCATCGCCGAGGCTGAGGGCGTGACGGTGAACGATGAGGATGTCGATCGCGAGCTGCTGATGCTTTCGATTCAGTCGAGGGAGCCTCTGGAGGCTCTGCGTGAGAGGCTGACGAAGGATGGCGGACTGGACCGGATTCGCGAGCAGATGCGGCGCGAGAAGACAGGAAGCGTGCTCTACGAGAAGGTTGCTTCGTAGGGTGTAAGTGCCGGGCTGCATAACCGAAGAAAGAAAGAGAGTGTTATGGGACTAGTACCGATGGTGATCGAGCAGACGAGCCGGGGCGAACGCGCCTACGACATCTATAGCCGTCTGCTGCGTGACAACATCATTTTTCTGGGAACGCCGATCGATGACAACATCGCGAATGTGATCATTGCTCAGATGCTGTTCTTGAGCGGCGAGGATCCAGAGAAGGACATTCAGCTTTACATCAACTCACCGGGTGGATCGATTACTGCCGGACTCGCGATCTACGACACGATGCAGTACATCAAGAACGATGTGGTAACGTTCTGCATCGGTCAGGCAGCGAGCATGGGCGCGTTTCTGTTGATGGCGGGCAAGAAGGGCAAGCGGTTTGCTCTGCCGAACTCGCGCATCCTGATTCATCAGCCGTCGATGGGCGGGTTGAGCGGACAGGCGACCGACATCGACATTCATGCGCGGGAGATTCTGCGGATTCGCGAGATTACGAATAAGCTGATGAGCGCCAGCACAGGCCAGACACTGGAACGGATCGAACGTGACGTGGAGCGCGACTTCATTATGACGGCCGCGCAGTCGAAGGAGTACGGCATCATCGACGACATTATTGACCGTCCGCGGACGTAACTGCCTTTATCACCGGTTACCTGGAAGCCCGAGCCACTGGTTCGGGCTTTCTGGTGTCATTGACCGCAAGCAAGTATATGACCATTTCGGGGTACAGCACTGGGTACCCGACCATGCTTTAGAGTATGAATCGGGTGTAAACTTAAGCTGCCGTCCTGTTTTGCGGACCACTCAGGAGCTGTAGTACTTATGAAAACGTCACGGGGCTCAGACGAATCACTTCGTTGTTCCTTCTGCCATAAATCGCAGGACGCCGTTGCCAAGCTGATCTCGTCTCCGTCGGATTATCCGCGGGCCTATATCTGCGATGAGTGCGTAGCGGTCTGCAATTCAATCCTCGAAGATGATCGTACTGAAGCGCAGCCCGGCGCTGCTCCGGCTCACTTGCCGAAGCCGCAAGAGGTGAAGGCGTTTCTTGATGAGTACGTGATTGGGCAGGACCAGACGAAGAAGAAACTGGCCGTTGCGGTTTACAACCACTACAAGCGGATCCAGATGAACAAAACGCGCGCCAATGATGTTGAGTTGGCGAAGTCGAATATTCTGCTAGTGGGGCCGACGGGTTCGGGCAAGACGCTTCTGGCGCAGACAATGGCGAAGATGCTGGATGTGCCGTTTGCGATAGTGGACGCGACGACGCTGACCGAAGCTGGGTATGTCGGCGAGGACGTTGAGAATATTATTTTGAAGCTGCTGCAGGCGGCGGATGGCGATGTGCAGCGCGCACAAAGTGGAATTATCTACATCGACGAGATCGACAAGATTGGACGTAAGGACGAGAATCCATCGATCACGCGCGATGTTTCGGGCGAGGGCGTGCAGCAGGCGCTGCTGAAGCTGCTCGAAGGCACAGTCGCGAATGTTCCGCCGCAGGGTGGACGCAAGCATCCGCACCAGGAGTTCACAGCGGTCGACACGACGAACATTCTCTTCATCTGCGGCGGGGCATTTGTCGGACTCGAGAAGGTGATTGGGCGACGGGTTGGCAAGAAGGCGCTGGGATTCAAGGCTATTGCTGACACAGATGCGAAGGATGGCGATGTGACGCCGATTCGTGCGCAGCGAGACGCGGAACTGCTTCGGCAGGCAGAACCACAGGACCTGCTCAAGTATGGGTTGATTCCGGAGTTCGTGGGACGGCTGCCGGTGCTGGGCATTCTGGATGAGTTAGATGAGGCGGCGTTAATCGAGATTCTAACGAAACCGCGGAATGCGATTCTGAAGCAGTATGCGAAGCTGTTCGAGTTTGAGGGTGTGAAGGTGACCTTCACGGATGAGGCCGCGCGGGAGATTGCGCGAGAGGCGTTGCAGCGGAAGGTAGGCGCACGCGGCCTGCGGATGATTCTCGAAGAGCTGATGCTGGATCTGATGTACTACGTTCCGGGAAACAAGAAGGTCAAAGATCTCTCCATCACGGCTGAGATGGTGAAGAAACACAGCCTGACACTGCCGATGTTGCTGGAAAAGGCAGGCTAAGAGGGTATGCGCGGGCTGGCGCGCAGATTCGCAGTCAGTGTTTTTCCGTTCTTTGCCCTGCGGCGGGTGGCTGCAGGCGGCTTATCTCCGGCAATTGCCAGTTACCCGATTGTGTCCCTCAATTCCACAGACGTTGCATTTTGCTGCATGCACGGCTTGGCCCGACGAATTACAATCACCTGAAGCCGCGACGCCGATGCATCGTTATCGGTGTTTTAACGTCTAATTGGAGAGCGATGACAAACCAACCCAAAAAAGCGCTGAGCGGCGATGTTCGCAAGCTTCCGATGATGCCCATTCGTGACATGGTCATCTTCCCCCACATGATGACGCCATTTGTGGTTGGCCGTGAGTCGAGTGTGCGCGCCCTGGAAGAGGCACTGTCGGGCGACAGGAAGATCTTTCTGGCGACGCAGCACGACGCCTCGGTGGACGAGCCAAATGCCGATGACATTTATGAGACGGGAACGATTGGCAATATCGTCCAGAGCGTGAAGATGCCGGACGGCAATATTAAAGTATTGGTTGAAGGTGTGGAGCGGGCACGGGCGACCGAAGTGAATGACGTTGACGGATTCTTTGTCGCAACGGTTCGCACCGGCCAGACCCAACTGGACCTGACGCCACAGGTAGAGCAGTTGATGCAGCGCGTCCACTCGCTGTTTGAACAGTATGTGAAGCTGCAGCAGTCGCTGAACTACGAGACGATGGCCGCCAGCGTGCGTGCGGATGAGCCGGCCAAGCTGGCCGATACCATCGCCGCTAACCTTCAGCTCTCGATCGAGGAGAAGCAGCAGTTGCTGGAGGTCTTCGATCCGGAGAACCGGCTGTCGAAGGTTGCCGATGTGCTGGATGTGGCGATCGAGAAGCTGAATATGGACCGAACCATTCAGTCGCGGGTAAAGCGGCAGATGGAGAAGGCGCAGAAAGAGTACTACCTCAACGAGAAGATCAAGGCGATCCAAAAGGAGCTTGGACGCGGTGAGAAGTCCGAGTTCGACGAGTTGAAGAAGAAGATTGAAGCGGCGGGAATGCCAAAGGAAGTACTGGAGAAATCGCTGCAGGAGCTGAAGAAACTGGAGGCGATGCCTCCGATGTCCGCTGAGTCGACGGTGTCGCGGAACTATCTTGACTGGCTGCTGGCAGTGCCATGGAAGAAGCGGTCGAAGGAGATTCGCTCGATCGAGCATGCTGAGCAGATTTTGAATGAAGACCACTATGGGCTGGAGAAGATCAAGGAACGGATTCTTGAGTTTCTCGCGGTGCGGCAACTAGTGAAGAATCCAAAGGGGTCGATACTCTGCTTTGTCGGGCCCCCGGGAGTGGGTAAGACTTCGCTGGGGATGTCGATTGCCAAGGCAACGGGACGGAAGTTTGTCCGACTGTCGCTGGGCGGAGTGAGAGATGAGGCTGAGATACGGGGGCATCGGCGGACTTACATCGGTGCGTTACCGGGGCAGATTATCCAGTCGATGAAGAAGGCTGGTACGAAGAATCCGGTGTTCATGCTGGATGAGATCGACAAGATGGCTTCGGACTTCCGTGGCGATCCGGCGAGCGCGTTGCTCGAGGTGCTGGATCCGGAGCAGAACAGCTCGTTCCAGGATCACTATCTGGATGTTGAGTACGATCTGTCGCAGGTGCTGTTTGTCGCTACTGCAAATGTTCTGCATACGATTCCGGGACCTCTGCAGGATCGCATGGAGATTCTGCGACTGTATGGTTATACCGAGGTTGAGAAGCTGGAGATCGCCAAGCAGTACCTGGTGAAGAAGCAACGTGAAGGCACGGGTTTGACCGAGGAGCAGATCCTGTTTGAGGACGATGCTCTACGGCAGATCATTCGCGGCTATACGCGCGAAGCCGGCGTAAGGAATCTCGAGCGCGAGATCGGAAATGTTTGCCGCAAGGTCGCTCGGCGCGTGGTGAAGAACGGCGCGGAGCACAAGGAGATCATTACTGCTGAGAACATTAGTGAGATTCTCGGTGTGGCAAAGTTCCGCGACTCGATGGCGCACGAGAAGAGCGAGATTGGTTTAGTAACTGGTCTTGCGTGGACGGAGATGGGCGGAACAATTTTGCAGACCGAGGTGCAGGTGCTCGACGGCAAGGGCAAGATGACCGCGACGGGGCAACTGGGCGATGTGATGCAGGAGTCGGCGCAGGCTGCGTTGACTTACATTCGTTCGCGCTCGCATCATCTTGGACTGGCGAAGGATTTTTATAAGAACGTCGATATTCATGTGCATGTGCCGGAGGGTGCCATCCCGAAGGACGGTCCGTCGGCAGGAATTACGCTGGCTACCGGGCTTGCGAGTGCTCTGACCAAGATCAAGGTGCGGCGCGATATTGCCATGACCGGTGAGATTACACTGCGTGGCAAGGTGCTTCCGATCGGCGGCCTGAAGGAGAAGCTGCTGGCGGCGCATCGTGCGGGTATCTTCGAGGCGATTGTGCCGGAGGAGAACCGCAAGGACATGGCTGATCTTCCGGAACTGATCAAGAACAGCATGAAGCTGCACTTTGTCGAGGAGATGGACCAGGTGCTGAAGCTCGCGCTGGAAGGAAATCTGCCCGAACTGCGGGAGGAGACGCCCGAGGCGCTGGCTGCTTCGGTGCTGCCGGTGGCCGGGATTGATATCCCTCAGCCTATTGCTCATCAGTAAGCTTCGCGTAACCACAACGGCCGAACCCCAAGGGTTCGGCCGTTGTTTTGCGCTCAGATAGTGTCAGACGGCTCGCCTGCCCCCAACGAAGTTCATGATGATGGAGATGAGAGCGAACAATAGGAGCAGATGAATCAGAAAACTGCTCACGTGCAGAACGAAGAAGCCGCCGAGCCAGAGCAAAACCAAAACTACAGCCAAGATGAGAAACATGGACGACTCCTCTTTTCGTGCAGCAGTTGGCGCTTAGGAGCGCTTGTACTTGGTATGAGCCGTGGTTTGAGGGATTCGTTGCTTGGAGAATTGCAGTTGACCTTGTACCCCGGGGATACCTCTCATCCTATTGACTCGCGTAAACTCCTTTCTTTCATAGAGTCGCGCACAGGACTGACGTGTAAAATATTCATAACAAATAACTTGCCGGCCAAGTTAGCGCTACCAAAAGACCTTAGCTCCTGCGCTCAAGCCAGGGAAACAAATCGCAGCGGAGACGCGGTTAGGTGGCCTCCGCGGGCTTAGCTGGCGGGATCTGATCGATGTACTTGATGAGCAGCACTTCATTACCGATTTCGCTGTAGATTAGCTCGTCGACGGTGCCCGCGGCGAGGAGAAGGCCGTATCCCCCGGGGCGCATTCCCTGCTCTTCGCGCTGCGCCATGTGGGCCGCCGGATCGTCAGCGGGGTTTGAGGTTGCTGCGTGAGTGATTGATTCGCGTCGGAAGCCTGCGCCCGGGTCGCGGACGTGAAAGACGAGCGATCGCGCGGTGCGAACGACGGTGACCTCGACGACTTGATCGGGATTGAACGCAGCTCCATGCTCCATGGCGTTGAGCAGGATCTCCCGCAGGGCGAGCATGGTCTCCTGCCGGGTGTCCTCGGGTAATTGCGTGCTCAGCTCTTTGGCGAAGGTCATGAGGCGCTCGGCGGTGATGAGACGGCAATAGATGCGGACGGCTACCCAGCCGGGTTTTGCGGAGATGACCTGGATGTCCTCGCGCCATTGGCTGTCGGACGCTGCGCCACAAGCGAGGTGGGCGATGTGTCGCGTATCGAATGGCGGTGTGAAGCACGCGAAGACGCGGGCGCGCATGACGGCGATGACTTCGTCAGGTGTGCTTTGGCGGGCGAGGACGATGCACTTGAGGCCGGGCCGGATGGCGCGCATCTCCTCGAGGAGGGCCAGGTCTTCCTCGACGACGCTGTTGGGATTGGTGATGACGACACCGAAGGACCGCATGCGCAATCGCTGGAGGGCGTCGGCGTTCCCGGCCGCATACTCCATGGGAACGTCTGCAGCGGCGACTGCGGTGCCGATCTCGCGGCTGATCTCGGTGTGATTTCCAATAACAAGAACCCGGCTCATGATGTGCTCCGAGGTTACGGATAAGCCATTCTACTGGAGAGCGCACCGCACGGTTCGAGCGGACTCATTTGGGGATTGTTTGAGGGTCACTCTGCTCTGAGTGCCTGCATGGGTTCGACAGAGGCGGCGCGCCGGGCGGGAACGAGGCAGGCTATGACTGCGGCGAAGAGCAGCAAGAGGGCGACGGAAGCGAAGACGGAGAGGTCGAGCTTTCCGATTCCGTAGAGTGTACTTTGCATGCTGCGGCCAACGAAGTAGGCTCCGATGAGGCCAATCGCAAGCCCTATGCAGGCGAGAACCAGGCCCTCCCGGACGACCAGGGCAATGACGCGGCCTCGGTTTGCGCCGAGCGCCATGCGAAGGGCGATCTCGTGCGAGCGCTGCGCTACTGAGAAGGACATTACTCCGTAGACCCCAAGCGCGGCGAGTAAAAGCGCGACGGCGGCGAAGCTGACGAAGAGAACGAGGGTAAAGCGATCGTTGGAGAGAACGAGTTCGCGGACCTCGTCCATGGAGCGGGGCTGGGCGAGGGCGATTTCGGGGTCGACTGCGTGGACGGCTGCTGCGATGCTTTTGACCATGGTGGCGGGGTCGTTGACAGTGCGCACGCCAATACCTCCGCTGGTCCAGGGGATCTGCCAGAAGGGAATCTGCATCTCGGGGCGAGGGTCGTTGTAGCCGCGGCTATGGACGTTGTGGTAGACACCGACGATCTGCCACTCGACAGGTGGACCGAGCTTGGCGACGCCAGGGATGAGTTGCTCGACTGAGACGCGCTGCTGGAGTGGGTCGACGTCTTTGAAGTATTTCTTCACGAAGTCTTCGTTGACGACAGCCACCCTGACGCTGGACGCAGTGTCCTGGTCGGTGAAGAAGCGGCCATTAACCATGCGAACGCCGAAGGTTTTAAGAAAATCGGGCGTGACCATGCCGAAGCCGGTGTTGGGGCGCATGGACGGGTCGTTGAAGGCGGGTTTTCCGACAATAGTGAACGGCATACCAAAGCCCGCGCCGAAGAGAGGGAGGCCGGTCATGGCAGAAACTGAAGTGACGCCGGGGACGGCGCTGACGCTGGAGAGAATCTGCTTGTAGTACGCGATGATCTTTTCGGGCTCTTTGGAGCGCGAGTCGGGGACGGGAAGGTAGAAGGTAAGGACGTGGTCGGTGCGGACGCCGAGGTCGACGCGAAGGAGATTGAGGAAGCTGTGAATTGCAAGGCCCGCACCGGCCAGCAGAGAGAGGGCGAGGGCGAACTCGCCGATGACGAGTGCCTGGCGCAGGCGATGGCGGCCCGCTCCCACGCCGGTGCGGTTGCCTTCCTTGAGCGCTTCGCCGGGATCGACGCGGGAGGCGTACCAGGCGGGCGCGCTGCCGAAGAGAAGGCCGGCGAGCGTAGTGGCTGCGAGGGTGAACAGGAGAACGGGAACGTTGAGGTGGAGATCCGCCTCATCCGGGAGTGTGCCGCGAGGCATGATGGCCATGAGGCCCTGGAGCATGGCGTAGCCAACGCCGATGCCGAGGAGACCTCCGGTAACTGCGAGCAACAGACTTTCGGTGATGAGTTGTTCGAAGATAGTTCTGCGGCTAGCTCCGAGTGCGCTGCGGACAGCCAGTTCCTTCTGACGAGCCAGGCCGCGGGCGAGGAGAAGATTGGCGACGTTGACGCAGGCGATAAGCAGGATGAAGGCAACGGCGCCGAGGAGAAGCCAGAGTGTCTGTTTGCGTTCGCTGGGCAGGAAATCGTTTTTGAGCGGCTCGACGAAGACGCCCCAGCCCTTGTTGCTTTTCGGGTTGGCCTGGGCGATGTGAGTGGCGACCGAGTCCATGTCGGCCTGCGCCTGCTGGACGGTGACGCCTGGTTTGAGGCGAGCGATGGAGAGCAGCCAATGGAAGTCGTGATTGAGCTGCTCAGGCTTGAAGACGAGTGGCACGGCGAGCTGGGATTGGGCTCGATCGTCGAGGCCGGGTGACAGGACGCCTACGACGGTGTAGGGCTCGCCGTTGATCCGCATGGATTGGCCGATGATCTTGCGATCAGAGCCGAGGTGCGCCCAGAGTTTGTTGGTGAGGATAACGACGTGATCGCGGCCCTCGACGCCTTCCTCGGGAAGAAAGTCGCGGCCCATGAGGAAAGGACGGCCTAGCATTTTGTAGAAACCAGCGGTGACCTGTCTGCCGTCGATGTTTTCGGGTTGGTCCTTGCTGGCGATGTTGAAGGAGCCGCCGGTGAAGGCGTTGATGTCCTGGAAGCTTGCGTTTTCGCGCTTCCAGTCGGTGAAGTCTCCGGCGGAGATGCCGTTATGGAAGGTCTGGATCTTCGACCAGACGACGACGAGCTGGTCGGGGTCGGGGTACGGCATGGGGGCGAGCAGAGTGGCGTAGTCCACGGTAAAGATGGCTGTGTTCGCGCCGATGCCGAGAGCAAGAGTAAGCAGAACTGTCAGGGTGAGACTGGGGTTCTTCCACAACGTGCGGGCGGAGTAACGGAGATTACGCAGGAGACTCGACATTCGACGACCTCACGATTCCAGCTCGGGTCTAACTATGACCTTGAAAATTCTTTATGGTGAGCAGGATATTTGATCGTGACCGTCGTTGGGTATTTTTGTTGAGGTCCTGCGGCTCTCTATCGAGAGCCGCCGGCGATGGAGGGGATGAGCATGACCTCGTCTCCGTCCTGGAAGGCGTAGGTTTCGCCGCCGAGGAAGCGGATGTCTTCGTCGTTGACGTAGATGTTGATGAAGCGGCGGAGCTTTCCGTCGTCGCCTTTGATCTGAGTGGAGAGCGCGGGAAAGGTCTGGTCGATGTCAGCCAAGAGTCCGGGAAGGTTTCCGGCGGCAGAGTCGAATTGTTTGCGGCCATCGGTGTGGCGGGTGAAGGCCGCGGGAAGGGTGACTTTGATCGACATGAGCTGTGCTCCTTGGCGGTGTGGCTTATGCTGTCGTCGCTTGGGACGGCTGAGCGGAAAAGCAAAAGATAAAAGCAGATCCCCTTCGGGGATGACAACAAGAAAGCAAGAGCAACTGCAAGGTTTAGACCGAGCCTGTGGCGGCGAGTTCGGGTTCTGCGATGCCGTCGAGTTCGCGGAGGTAGGCGTCGAAGTCGGCAAGGCGCGGACGGACGGCGCGCTCCTGCCGGTAGTGGGCCTCGAGGGCGTCGGTAGTCTTGAGGCCGTTGCCCGTGATGCAGGTTACGGTGAGCTGGTCGGCGCCGATGCGGCCATCGGCATAGAGGCGTGCTGTGACGGCTATAGTGACGCCGCCGGCAGTCTCGGTGAAGATGCCTTCGGTTTCGGCGAGTTCCTGGATGCCGGAGACGATTTCGACGTCGGAGACGTCCTCGGCCCAACCGCCGGAGTCGCGGATCATTTTAGCTGCGGCAGGGCCGTCGGCGGGGTTGCCGATGGCGAGCGAACGGGCGATGGTGTTGGGGCGCTGCGGCTCGATGTAGTCAGTTCCCTGCTTGACGGCGGTGGAGATGGGCGAGCAACCGGTGGCCTGAGCTCCAAAGAAGCGGACTGGTTTTTCTTCAACAAGGCCAAGGTAGATGAGTTCCTGGAACGCCTTGCGGATTTTGCGGATGAGCGAGCCGCCGGCCATGGGGACGACGACGTTGTCGGGGAGACGCCAGCCGAGTTGCTCGGCGATCTCGTAGCCTACGGTCTTGGAGCCTTCGGCGTAGTAGGGGCGGAGGTTGACGTTGACAAAGCCCCAGGCATACTCGTCGGCGATTTGTGTGCAGAGACGGTTGACGTGGTCGTAGTTGCCGTCGATGCGGACGAGACGCGCGCCGTAGATCTGGGTGTTGAGGATCTTCGCAAGCTCGAGGTCGGCGGGGACGAGGATGGTGGCCTTGAGGCCGAGGCGAGCGGCCTGGGCGCCGACGGAGTTGGCGAGGTTACCGGTGGAGGAGCAGCCGACGGTGTCGAAGCCGAACTTGCGCGCGTTGGCGAGGGCGACAGAGACGACGCGGTCCTTGAAGCTGAGGGTCGGGAAGCAGACGGCGTCGTTTTTGACGTAGAGGTTTGTCGCTCCGATGCGGTTGCCGAGGTTCTTAGCGCGGACGAGCGGAGTGAAGCCTACGGGGAGGTCGGGCTGGAAGCCATCGGGGATGGGGAGTAGTGCTGCATAGCGCCAGATGTTCGCAGGGCCGGCGGAGATGTTTTCGCAGGTGAAGATGCCGCGGACGGCTTCGAGGTCATAGGCGATCTCGAGGGGGGCGAGGCAGTCGGGGCAGGCGGAGAGGGGTTGGTTGCCGAACAGCTTGCCGCACTCGTTGCACTTCAGCTCATACCGGCTACAGGAATAATTCATGGTGCTCTTTCCGAGGGGAAGAGCGAGAGCTTTTGACTTTTCTCTTTTGGGGGCCGTCCGGGAAGAGATGAAATGCGGGGCGGCCTTTTGGGCTGGATGCTCCGAATCTCATGTTCCCTGGGCTTGTAGCCTTCCAGGAGAGAGTTGACACCGGTACGCCTTTGTTCTGTCCGGTTGTCGTGGCGTCAAAGGGCTCGTCCCTCAACCACTCTGCATGAAATTCAAATCTGCCGAAGCAGACTGGAATACTTCGTTTGTACCACAGCATGTATATGGCCGCAACTCGAGGCCCAGGTTGGCGCGGAAGTTGTATCGACTGGGTGGGGCGGCGTGAGTGTACTGGACTGCGGAAAAAGCAGTACCTGGAGAGGAGAACCGATGGTGCGATATCTGAGGTTTGCGGCAGGTTTCTGGGTTGGCGCTTTTCTTGCGGTTCGCTCAATGGGTGCGGGCAAGCGCACTATTCCTGGTGCACAAATTTAGGAGTGCGGCGAAGGGGGTCAGGAGTCGGGACCGACGATGTCGTGAACGCCCTGGGCGAATGCTGCAGGGTCGAACTCAGTGCGAACTATCTCGTCGGGACAGTCGGTCATGATCGCGACGCGCCAGTTGCAGACGAAGGCGACGAGTTGTCCGGGTTGGGCCGTCTTAACCTCGGAACACATGTGTTCGGCCGCCGGAATTCCCTCTTCCCCTTCGACATCGATCAGAACGAGGTCGTATTGGCGGGCCCAAAACATGGACAGGCCTTCGCTGTGACTAAGGGTGGAGTCGACTTGAAATCCTGAGAGAGCTAAAACCTGGTCACGAAGAGGACGGAGCGTTTCACGGGTACAGATGTGCAAAATGTTGCGTTTGCTGCTTATGGGAGTTTCCATTGGGGCCTTTGAACTACGCTAGTGACGTGCGCCCGTCCTAAGCCTTGCAAGGAACGGCCGGAGGAAAGGGTCTCCTTCTGCCGGCCGCGTCTGAAGCGGGTAGCCTCTATTTTACAAAAGGTTCGACACACGCGGCTGGGAAATCTAGGCCCGGGTGGCGCCGCCAGCTGATCGAAAGGCAGGTTACTCGAGATCGTAGTTCAGATTTGGCCCTAGCCAGCGCTCTACCTCGGCCACCGTCATGCCCTTACGTACGTGATAGTCAGCAACTTGATCGCGGTCGATCTTACCGAGGCTGAAATATCGCGATTGCGGGTGGGCAAAGTAGAGGCCGCTGACGCTTGAGCCGGGCCACATCGCGAAGGACTCGGTGATTTTCATACCAGTGTTCTTCTCGACGTCGAGCAAACTCCAGATGAGGCCCTTTTCCGTGTGGTCGGGACAGGCCGGATAGCCTGGTGCGGGGCGGATTCCTTGATACTTTTCCTGGATGAGATCTGCGGGACTAAGGTTCTCTTCACGGCCGTAGCCCCATTCGTCACGCACGCGCTTGTGCAGGCATTCGGCGAAGGCTTCGGCGAGGCGATCGGCGACCGCTTCGGCCATGATCGCGTTGTAGTCGTCGTTGTCAGCCCTAAACTTGTCGCACAGTTCCTTCAGGTTGATTCCGCTGGTCACCGCGAAGGCGCCGATATGGTCTGGTAGGCCGGTTTCTTTGGGTGCGATGAAGTCGGCTAGCGAACGGCAGGCCTCGCTGCCTTCCCTGTTGGCTTGCTGGCGGAGGAAATGGAAGCGTTCGAGGACCCTTTCGCGCGTCTCGTCGGTGTAGAGCTCGATGTCGTCTCCGACGGCAGAAGCGGGAAAGAAGCCGTAGACGCCGCGGGCTGTGATCAGGTTCTCTTTGATAATGCGATCGAGGAGAACGTTGGCGTCGGCGAAGAGCTGGCGCGCCTGTTCGCCCTGCAGTTCGTGCTCCAGGATGCGTGGGTATACGCCTTTGAGGCCCCATGCGTGGAAGAGGGGCGACCAGTCGATGTATTCGCGCAGCGTGGCGAGCGGAAAGTTGTCAAGCACACGCACGCCTGTGAACTCGGGTGTGGGCAGGTCTTCAGGGTGCCAATCAATCGGAGTGCGTCTTGCTCGAGCGGTTTCAAGGGGGACGACTTGCTGGCGTGGCGCAGCGTGGGCTTTGCGGAGAGCTTCGTATTCCGTGCGATGCTGCGTTACAAACGCGGCTTTTCCATCGTCACTTAGAAGGCTGGTGGTTACAGGGACTGCGCGGCTGGCGTCGAGTATGTGGACTACGGGCTCGCTGTAGTGGGGCGCGATCTTGATAGCTGTATGTCTTCGGCTGGTGGTCGCACCGCCGATGAGCAGCGGCAACTTGAAGCCCTGACGCTCCATCTCGCGGGCGACGTGCACCATCTCGTCGAGAGACGGTGTAATGAGGCCGCTTAGCCCGATGAGGTCGACTTTCTCTGCCTTGGCGCGCTCAAGGATTTTTTCGGACGGAACCATCACGCCCATGTCGATGACTTCGTAGTTGTTGCAGGCGAGGACCACGCCGACGATGTTCTTGCCGATGTCGTGAACGTCGCCCTTGACCGTCGCGAGCAGGATCTTTCCTTGCGCTTTGACCTCTTGGCCCGCCGCAGCCATGGCGGCTTTTTCGGCCTCCATGAATGGCGTGAGATAGGCGACGGCCTTCTTCATGACGCGAGCTGATTTGACCACCTGGGGCAGAAACATCTTGCCGGAGCCAAAGAGGTCGCCGACGACGCTCATGCCGTCCATCAGCGGGCCTTCGATGACCAGGAGGGGTCGGCCCAGCTTTGCGCGGGCTTCCTCGGTGTCGATGTCGATGTAGGTATCGATTCCCTTCACCAGAGCGTGAGAGAGGCGTTCTTCGACTGTGCTGTGACGCCATTCTTCGGCTTTCTTCTCACTTACTGCAATGCCAACGTGCTTTAGGGACTCGCCGAATTCAACGAGACGCTCTGTCGCTTCGGGACGGCGGTTGAGCAGCACATCTTCGACGAGCACCTTCAGTTCGGGCTCAATCTCCTCGTAGACCTCGAGCATTCCGGCGTTGACGATGCCCATGTCCATGCCCGCCGCGATGGCGTGATAGAGAAACGCAGAGTGCATAGCCTCGCGAACTTTGTTATTGCCGCGAAAGCTGAAGGAGATGTTCGAGACGCCGCCGCTGACTTTGGCGTGCGGCAGGTTGGCCTTGATCCAGCGCGTCGCGTTAATGAAGTCGACGGCGTAGTTGTTGTGCTCCTCCATGCCGGTGGCGACGGTGAGGATGTTGGGATCGAAGATGATGTCTTCCGGCGGGAAGCCAACCTCGTCGACGAGGATCCGGTAGGCGCGTTCGCAGATACGGATCTTCTCATCATAGGTCGCGGCCTGACCTTGCTCGTCGAAGGCCATGACAACAACGGCGGCACCATACTTCAGCACCGTCGCGGCATTGTGGCGGAACTTTTCTTCGCCTTCTTTGAGTGAGATGGAGTTGACGATGCCCTTGCCCTGCAGGCACTTTAGACCTGCTTCGATGACCTCCCACTTAGAGGAATCGACCATGAAGGGGACCTTTGCGACTTCGGGCTCGCTGGCGAGGAGTTGCAGGTAGCGAGTCATGGCGGTGGCACCGTCGATCATGCCCTCGTCCATGCAGATGTCGATAACGTTGGCGCCGTTTTCGACCTGCTGCCGGGCGATGCTAACCGCTTCCTCGTACTTGCCTTCCTTGATCAGCTTCGCGAATCGGGGCGAACCAGCGACGTTAGTTCGCTCGCCGATCATGATGTAGACGCCCTGCTGCTGGCTGAAGGGCTGTGATCCAGACAGGCGGAGAGGCTTGGTTTCTATCGCCACGCTCATGCTTTGCTCCCGTTCCGGACGAGCTTGCGCGGAGGCATTCCTTCGAGCGCTTTGGCGATGGCGGCGATGTGTTCAGGTGTATTGCCGCAACAGCCTCCGGCGATATTGATCATCCCTTCGCGTGCAAAGTTGCCTAGATGACGGGCCATATCTTCAGGTCCGAGATCGAACCCGGTTTCGGAGAGGGGATTGGGCAGACCGGCATTGGGATACGCAGAGATCGCAACATCGGCCTTCTCCGATAGCTCTTCGAGGAAGGGATACATGAGATCGGGACCGAGGGAGCAATTGAGTCCGACGGACAGCGGCTTTACATGCGAGACGGCATTCCAGAAGGCCTCAGTTGTCTGCGCAGAGATAAGAGTTTCGCCGCCACGGCCGACCGCGGCCGAGATCATTACGGGCAGTTGCTTACCGTCCTGATCGAAGACCTCACGGATGGCCACGAGGGCGGCCTTGGCATTGAGCGAGTCGAAGATCGTCTCGACCAGAAGGAGGTCTGAGCCGCCGGCGATAAGAGCGCGCACCTGTTGAGCGTAGGCTGCCTTCACCTGATCGAAGGTGACGACGCGAAAGCCCGCGTCGTCCGCGTCGGGGGAGTTCGACAGAGAGACAGTGAGAGGCCCGATTGCGCCCGCGACGAAGCGTTGACGTCCCGTTGTGTTCGCGACACGGTCTGCCCATTCACGGCACTGACGCGCCGAAGTCTCGTTGATCTCCCAGGCAAGGTTGTCGAGCATCGGATCGTCGATGATCTTCTGGTAGAACTCGGGATCCTTACGGCCGCCGTGCTCGCGCGGATCGTCGACGAAGAATTCGCTCTGAGTGATGCTGGTTGCGCCGAAGGTATTGGTCTCGATGATGTCTGCACCGGCTTCGAGAAAGCGACGGTGAATGTCGCCGATCATCTTCGGCTGGGTGAGGGAGAAGAGATCACCGTTGTTGAGCAGGTCTTTGGTGGAGTCTTGGAAGCGCTTTCCGCGAATGTCTGCTTCCTTCATGCCATATGTTCGGATGGTGGTGCCCATCGCTCCGTCGATGATGGCGATTCGGTTTTCGAGAATCTTTTCAAGAGGATGTTCAACAGATGTCGGCATAGGTTCCTCTAACGCGCGCTGGCGTTGGCTGAGCTGCGGAACGATTGCTCGGATGGAAGGCTTCTGCGGCGATGGCTTCCACGACGGCTAGGCGAGAATTTCGGCCTGGTCCTTGTCCGAGAGGACCGCGTCGGGAAGCTGAGGCATCGGCACAAGCAGGTCTTCCTTGCGCATGACCAGGGTGGTGGCGTTGAGACTGGCGAGTTCGAAGCCGTGGCCGTGGGTGATAGCGTCGGTAGGGCAGGCTTCGACACAGTAACCGCAGAAGATGCAGCGGTTGTAGTCGATGTTGTAGACCTTGGCGTAGCGCTCGGCGCTGGAGATGCGTTTTTCTTCAGTGTTCTCGGCGGCTTCAATATAGATGCAGTTCGAAGGGCATGCTGCAGCGCAGAGGAAACAGGCGACACACTTTTCCAGGCCGTTTTCGTCGCGCTGGAGCTGGTGTTTGCCGCGGAAACGCTCCTGGAATTTAGCGCCGCGCATGGGACCCTTGCCGTCCGGGTAGTTCTCGACCTCGGTCGGCTGGAAGACCTCTTTCAGGGTGATGCTCATACCCTTGGCAATGGCTGCGGCGTCGCGGACGATAGACATAGCTTGAGTATACGACGGCGGCGCGGTAGGCTGAAAGCCATGAAAAGAGCCGCTGCTTCCCTTGCATGGATGTTCGTCTCGTGTGCTGTGATGATCAACCCTTTATGCTCCGTGGCGCAGACGCGAGAGCCGGGCTCGATGCCAGAGCACATGCACGCTCCCGCTCCGGTTTCGACTAGTCTGACGCTGACGGTGGATGGCAAGGCGACAACGCTGTCGGTTGCGGATTTGCAGGCGATGCCTCAGAAGACTGTGACGGTTCACAACGAACATACGAAGGCCGACGAGACCTATACCGGGGTGCTGCTGGGTGATCTGCTGGCGAAGTACGGGTTCCCGGTGGATAAGACGACGCACCAGAAAATGCTGCGCAGCTACCTCGTTGCCGCAGGGACGGACAAGTACTGGGTGCTGTATTCGGTGACGGAGATTGAAAGCTCGGAGCATAGCGGAGACGTGATTGTTGCTACCGGCATGGGAGGCAAACCGCTGGGCGAAGATGGGCAGTTGAAGCTCGTCGATACGAGCGACAAGAAGCCACAGCGGTGGGTGCGGAATTTGAATGCTATTACTGTGAAGAGCGCGGAGTAAATCGTTAATTCGAAGTCTGCCACTAGATCGGTAGCGCCCTTATCTTTACAGCTTTAACATTATGTCATTGAGGGCAGAGGTATGCTTTACAGACGGCCCCAATATTGGAGGCAATATGCCAAAGAAGCCATCCGCTCCGCCCTCGCCCCCCCCGCAGCAACCTCCAAAGAATCCTGCTCCGCCCGCCGTTGGCGGCACGAATGGCCAGCCAGTCTTTTCACAACCGAAACCTTCGCCGGATCCGACGGGATTTAGGAACCCCGTTACTGATAAGACGCTTCAGGGAATCCAAAATCTTGAATCGGTTCCGCAGCCGCGGGGTGGCGCCGTGGAGCCGATCCTTACGCTTGCGCAGGTGTTCGGCGATGCGGGCGCGGCAAAAGTTGCGGCGATTCAACAGTCAGGGCAGATCGTGTTTCATTCAGTGGGCGACACGGGCAGCGTCGTTGGTCCCGCGACACAGTCGCTAGTCGCGGACAAGATGGTGACCGACTTCAGCGAGGCGAATCCAGCGGATGTTCCGTCGTTTCTGTTTCACCTGGGTGACGTCGTCTACTATTTTGGCGAGGCGACGTACTACTACGATCAGTTCTACACGCCGTATCGCGACTATCCTGCGCCAATCCTCGCCATTGCAGGAAACCATGACGGCATCGTGTATCCGAAGGATCCTGCGCCGACGCTTGATGCCTTTCTGAAAAATTTTTGTACGACCGTGCCAGGGCAATCGTCGGATTCCGGCAATTTGCTGCGCACAACGATGATCCAGCCGGGGGTGTACTTTACGCTGGAGGCACCGTTTGTGCGCATTTTGGGGCTGTATAGCAATGTGCTCGAAGACCCGGGTGTGATCTCGGGAGAGAATGGGCAGAATAAGGTGCTGGACAACCGCCAGATCGATTTTCTGACGGCGGGGTTGAAGCGGGTGAAGACCGACAACTTTACGGGCGCGGTGATTATTGCGACGCATCATCCACCGTTTACTGGAGGCTCGGAGCATGGTGGCAGCCCGTTGATGCTTGCGGATATTGATAGTGCGTGTACAGCGGCGGGAGTGTGGCCGCATGCCGTCTTCTCCGGACACGCGCATAACTACCAGCGCTTTACGAGGACGGTAAACAAGATGCAGATTCCGTATATCGTCGCGGGATGCGGGGGGCATTCGCCACTTTCACCGATGCGCGCCACTTATCGCACGCCGTACGTCATCGACAGTACGTTGACGCTGGAGAGTTATGACACGACGGATTATGGTTACCTTCGCGTGATCGTCAATGCAACAACGATGAGCATTGAGTTTCATCCCCAGCATGATGGAGGCACCACGAAGACTCCGAATGACGCAGTGACGATTACGCTCGCGACGCATACGGCAACCTGAGCGAATCTGCGCAGTTCCCTCACTGAATATTGGTATGTCCACAATCGTCCCGAGAGCCTGCAAATGGCATCTGCGCGGTCACTTGGCTGGGGCTCTATATTGAAATACATGGGTTTGTAGGGAATCTATTCAACAGATGGGTAATTTATTTTCTTGACAGGTCAGACCAAAGGCGCGTAATTTGGCGCGCTGTGAAGGGCTGAACCTCTTTCAGGTCTGGAAGACAAGCGGCGGCGAGGACATAAACAGGGCGTGACGGCATTTGCTCCTGTAATCCATGAAACGCAGATTGTCGTGGTTGCGCGGAACCGAATCCAGATACGCCCAAGAGGTCCTTATGAAGAGCTGTTCTCTGTCAATTACACTCACCGCTGCGGTGGGTGTCCTTTCGTTGTGTCAAGCTGTCCACGCCCAAACCCTGGCTACCGGCGATACGCGCACGGTCAACCAGCCTACGTACCCGGCGGTCTGCACGACGCTGACTGCGCAGTTCACTAGCTCCCAACGCTCGTCGCCGCCGACTTCGGATGACACAACACGTATCCAGAATGCGTTGACTAGCTGCGAGAACACTGGAAAGAGTGTCGTGCTCGCTGTTTCGGGATCAAACAACGCTTTCTATTCGAACCAGTTGAATGTTGTCGGCGAGGCGCTGGTGATCAACTCTGGCGTAACGCTGTATGGAAACAACAGCTACTCGAGTAAGTCGGAGTTGATTGATATTACCGGCACTAATTCGGCGCTGATGGGTCCGGGCGCGGTCGATGGGCGTGGCGACATCATCACCGGAACTCCGCGACTGGTGCAGGCCAGCAATGCGAATAATCTAATCGTCTATAACGTGACGCTGCAGCAGGCGGCGCATCCGAACCTCTACGTTGAAGGCGGCAATGGCTTCACGGCGTGGAGCGTGACGATCAGGACGCCCGCGACTCGGCACAATGCAGACGGAATCGACATTGACAGCCTGACGAATGCGACTGTTAACAATTCGTCGATCGAGGCGGGGGATGATGGGATCGCCGTGAAGACGAACTCGGCTGCGGCTTCGAACATCACGGTCGAAAATACAAAACTCTATGGCACGCACGGTCTTTCTATTGGGAGTCAGACCTTTGACGGTGTCACGAATGTATTGTTCAACAACGATTACGTATATGGAGTTGATTTGAACGGGAACGCCTCGACAGACGCCAATGCCATCAACATCAAAACCGATCCGTCATGCGGTGGCCCGGTCAACAAGGTGCTTTACAAAAACATCTGCATCACGCAGGCGAAGCACCTTATCGTGATGAATACGGCTTACGGGAGTTGCAGCGGTACGCCCGGCACGCCTGTGTTCACAAACATTGTGGTGAATGGGGCCAAATCCATCAACTCGGTGTCAGGTGCTTACACCGAGATTCATGGCGTCAGTTCGAGCAATCTGATCAACGCGTACCTGGCGAATATTAGCCTGGATGTGACGAAACAATCGAGTGACCAGTATGCCGCTGTGGCACTCGACAACTCGAACATCACTCCATCGGGAACGGGAGTGACTACATCGTCATTCACACTGAGCGGAAGCGTTCCGACGTGCTCGTTCTGAGGTAGATGATTACTTGAGAGGCAGGCAGCTTCGAGCTGCCTGTCTTTCAATTACTCGATGCCTAATTTTTTCCAGAGTGCATCGATCTTTGTTTTCACTTCTGGGTCCATGGTGAGCATGGCTGGCCAGGGGCGGGTGAAGCCTTCGGCTGCCCATTTGCGGGTGGCGTCGATGCCCATCTTGCTGCCGTAGTTGGGGAGGCGGGAGGCGTGGTCGAGTGAGTCGACGGGGCCGAGGGTGAACTGGATGTCGCGCTCGGGGTCGATGTTGTTGGTGGCGCGGAGGGTGACTTCGGCGAGGTCCTGGACGTCGCAGTCTTCGTCGACGACGATGATGCATTTGGTGAACATGGCCTGGCCCATCGCCCAGATGCCGTTCATGATTTTGCGGGCGTGGCCGGCGTAGGACTTTTTGATCGAGACGATCATGAGGTTGTGGAAGACGCCCTCGGGGGGGAGATTGACGTCGACGATCTCGGGGAGCGTGAGTTGCATGAGCGGGAGGAAGATGCGCTCGACGGCCTTGCCCATCCAGGCGTCTTCCATGGGGGGCTTGCCGACGATGGTGGCGGCGTAGATGGGGTCTTTGCGGTGGGTGATGCAGGTGATGTGGAAGACGGGGTAGTCCTCCTGCATGGTGTAGAAGCCGGTGTGGTCGCCGAAGGGGCCTTCGGTGCGGAGCTCGCCGAGATTGACGTAGCCTTCGAGGATGTACTCGGCGTTGGCGGGAACTTCCAGGTCGACGGTTTCGGCTTTGACGAGTTCGAGGGGCTTCTGGCGGAGGAAGCCAGAGATTAAATATTCTTCGACGTCCGGGGGGGCGGGGACTATGGCGCTGAAGGTGGTGGCCGGGTCGGTGCCGATGGCAACGGCTACCTCCATGCGGTCTTCACGGATCTTCGTAATGGTGGTGGTGGCGAGGGATTCGTGCGAGGTCGCGGCGGTGGTGCCTCCGGCGGTGAGGGCCATGAGATCGACGCGCGCGGCAGAGTCTGGCGAGGCTTCGCGGAGCCGGTCGCGCATGTGTTCGGCGGCGACCTTCTGGCGTTGCCAGTGCATGCCGGTGGTCTTCCGGTCGTAGACCTGCATGCGGTACATGCCGACGTTGCGCTTGCCGGATTTGGGATCACGCGTAACGACGCAAGGAAGAGTGATGAAGGGGCCGCCGTCCTGCGGCCAGGTTTTGAGGATGGGGAGGTCGAGGAGGTTGACGTCTTCACCGCGATGGATGACTTGCTTGCACGGTGCGTCTTTTGCGGCGATGACTTTGGGGAAAAAGTTGCCTACCTCAGCGAGCATGGGGAGCATCTTCATCTTGTCCATGAAGGTGGTGGGGGTCTGCGGTTTGAGGAGGGTGCGGATGCGGTCGGCAATGGCGTCGAGGGAGTCGGTTTCGAGGGCGAGGCGCATGCGGCGTTCGCTGCCGAACTGGTTCATAAGGACGCGTGCGCCGGGATCGCCTTTTACGTTTTCGAAGAGAAGGGCGGGGCCGCCTGCTTTTTCGGTGCCGCGATGGAGTTTGGCGGTGCGGTCGGCGATTTCGGCCATCTCGAGGATAGGGTCCACTTCGGTGATGATGCGTTTGAGCTCCCCGGATTTTTCGAGTGTCTTGATCCAGTCGCGTAGGTCGGTGTAGGCCAATTCCTTCTCCTGTAGGTTTCGGGTGGAGCACCCCCCTCCCCCCGTCAAAAGTGTGCAAAGTCTAATAACGAAAGAGTTTAGCCTTGGACTTCAATGCGGTGGAGCGGCCTTTGCTTCTTTAGTGTAGCTGTTTTGGAGGTGGTAGTTTGTCAAGTTTTAGGAGGCCAAGACGATTAGGTTCCTACTACCAATTCGAGCTTTAGCTTTCCACCGTTTTTCGCGTACCTGACTTCGACCTGAAGTAGATCCATGCCCGGCGTTTGGATTTGAAGACACGTGCGGCCGCGGTCCTTCCAGGAAAACGCGAAGTTTCCATTCGCGTCCGTTTCGATTGTTTGCAGAATAACCGGAGGGATCGCTCCGCGAAATTCTCCTCTTCCGCATTCAATCCGGGAAACCGCTGCGTTTGAGAACGGGGTACCGTCTACCGATGACACCACTACTCCAGACAGGCTGCTGGCGTGAATGGATGACCCGACGACCAATTGATTTCCTTGCGCATAGTAGATGTTAGGAGCCAAGAGAATTGTCGCGATTAGCCATGTCTCCATGGTCGGCTTCACTTTCCCAAATCAAACTTTGAAGAAAATGCGTTTCCTCAGAAGTGCGCAAAGTATTCCAACAAAATGCTCTAGCCTTGGACTTCAGTGGGCGGTGCGGTTTTTTGCTTCTTCAGTGTAGCCGTTTTAAGGGTGCTGTTTGTCAAGTTTCGGGGACGAGACTTCCTTGCCCCGCCGAAAAAGAAGAGCGGCGGAGCTTTGCGACCAATGGTGGCGTGATTAGGAACTGACGACGGCGGCGACTTCGGGTTTTGGATGGAGAGAGCGGGCTTTGACGTCCCATGCCAGGCCAAAGAACTGGAGTACGGAGATTCCATACCAGTTGGGATCGAACTCGTACCACGCGAGGCCGTGACGGGAGGATTGCGGATGGGCGTGGTGGTTGTTGTGCCAGCCTTCGCCGAAGGTGAGGAGAGCGACCCAGAAACTGTTGCGGGAGGTGTCGGAAGTTGCGAAGCGCCTGGAGCCCCACATGTGCGTGGCGGAGTTGACGAGCCAGGTGGAGTGAAGGCCAACGACGGTGCGGAAGAAGATGCCCCAGAAAAGATAGGGCCATCCACCGAAGGCAAGAAGGAGGATGCCGAGAACCGTAATCGGAATCCAATGCCAGCGGCTGATCCAGACGTGAAATTTGTCTTTGCGAAGATCGGGGACGTAGGGGTTGAGCTCGGCGGAACCACTATGCTTCGTCTCTCCGGTCAATAGCCAGCCGACGTGGGCCCAGAGACCGCCGTCGTTGGGAGAGTGCGGGTCCCCCTCTTTATCGGTGTTCTGATGATGCATGCGGTGGGTTGCGACCCAGAAGATTGGTCCGCCTTCGAGCGTGAGCGTGGCGCAGATCGTGAGGAGGTACTCCATCCAACGCGATGTTTTGTAGCCGCGATGCGTGAGCAGGCGATGGTAGCCCATGCCGATGCCGAAGCCTCCGGAGATCCACCATAAGAGAACGGCGACGAGGAACGGCTTCCAACTGAACATGAAGAGTGCGGCAATAGCGCCGAGATGAAACAAGATCATTACGATTGCGGTGATCCACACGACCGGTTGCGTGAAGGTGCGATCGTGCCGGAGTATTGCGGGAGGGTTCATGTACTAATTGGACTACCAAGTTGTATGCTTTGGGGGCGTTGGTTGGTAATAGTTGTGTAATGGTGGTGTTCGCTTTTGTACATCGCGAGTGGGTTCGTCGCGGCACTCCGTTGCCAACTTTCTTCGAACGACAACACGTCTGGAACACAACACGTTTCAGCTTGCGGAGATTGACTGCACTGCCCAATCCGCGTCGCAGACTTAGTGGTACGCGATGGTAAACTTTTCATGTGTGCTTCAAGGAAACATTCACGTGGCTGGTTAGATGAAGCACACTCTCACCCCGCAACGTTACCTCATTCTCCTGTGCGTCATGCTTACCGCTTCGGTAGGCGATACGCTGTTGTCGCGAGGCATGGCGCAGGTCGGTCCAGTCGACATTCACCATCTTGGACTGCTGTGGCACGCGCTCTTCAACCCGTTCGTTGCTTCGGGCATCGTGCTGCTGATTGGCTTCTTTGCGAGCTACATGACGGCGCTCTCGTGGGCGGATCTTACGTTTGTGATGCCCGCGACGGCGTTTGGTTATGTGGTCGTTGCACTGCTTAGCCGGTTCTGGCTCCACGAGCACCTGAGCCTTTATCGCTGGGCGGGCATATTGCTCATCGTCTGCGCTGTTGGGTTTGTCGCAGGTGGGCCGTCGTTGACCGAACATCCGGATCAACACCACGATCTCGACATTATGGACTCAGGGGCTGGACGCTGATGCTCGCGTCGGCAACGTCTCTCCGCGCTTGGAGCTGTATTCTCGGTGTCGCAGCCCTTGCGATTGCCGGTGAATGTCTTATTGCAGCCGCGATGCGGAGCCTCGGCGACCTGGATATCATTCGGGCGGAGAGCGGTCTACCCGGAGCTATTCGCGCGGTTCTCTCGAGTCCACTTTTTCTCATTGGAGCGCTTTGCATGGCGCTGAACTTCTTCGCGCTGCTCTTTACGCTCTCGATCGTCGACCTGTCGTTGGCTGCGCCGGCAACTGCGTCGCTGACTTATATTGGCAACGCCGTCGCCGCCAAACTCTTTCTTCACGAGAACGTGGATAGACGCCGCTGGCTTGCCGTAATCTTTGTCTGCGTCGGGGTCGTCCTGCTTGCGAAATAACGATGCTGCGTACGGCAATCAGAAGAGTGGGGCGCAGTTCTTACGGAGTTCGGCGAGAGAGTAGAAGGTGCCTCGCCAAATGACTCCGCCTTGCTTCAACGTAATCATCATCGACCGCAGCAGAGCAAAGACGAAGACGAGTGCGCCTATGGGGAAAAACAGGGCGTACCAAGTGGAGATTCCGGAGTGGCGGCTGAGTAGGCGGTAGGCCAACGCTACTGCGATGAGGATGAGGACCGCGGGGATGCGTGTGGGAGCGATCCAAAGGCCGATGGCCGGCGCGACACAGAAGATGAGAAGCCAGAGGCAGCCCAGCAACGAAAACGAGATGTAGAAACGGAAGGCGGCCCAGAGGTTCTTGGTCATGACGTTGACGAGGCCCGGTGCGCCGGCGGCCCAGTGGATGCTGATGAGGCCGAGGCCGAAGCACATGCGCTGCGCGAGGCCTGCGCGCTTGACGCGGCGGCCGATACCGATGTCTTCAATGATCTCCATGCGGAGGGACTCGTAGCCGCCGACTTGGAGGTAGGCGGACCGGCGGAGAAGGTTAAAGGAGCCGAGGCCGATGGCGTCGCGTTTTGCTTTGGGGTCGGCGATGCGCCAGGGGCGCCCCCCCCAGAGGCTGAAGATCTGTAAGAAGCCGAGGATGGCGGCCTCGTCCCAGCGTTTGTTGATGGTTTTGGGAAGGAGGACGAGGTGGTCGGCGTTGGTGGCGATGGCGCTGGCGAGGGAGAGGCGAATGGCGGTGGGGTGGAAGAGGACGTCGGCGTCGGTGAAGAGGAGGTAGTCGGTGGTGGCCTGGCGGGCGGCGAGGGCCATGGCGTGGGTCTTGCCGAGCCAGCCGGAGGGGAGTTCAGTGATGTGTAGGGCGCGGAGTTGGTTGGGGTGCTGGGCGGCGATGGTGTCCATGATGGAGCCGGTTGCATCGGTCGAGCGGTCATCGACAGCGATGATCTGGATGTTGAGATAGTCCTGGGCGAGGAGAGAGTGGAGAGTGGCGGCGATGTCGGCGGCCTCGTTGCGGGCGGGGACGATGACGGTGAGGGAGGGATTGCCTTCGGGGGAGAGGTTGTACTCCGGGAGGATGAGATTGGGGACGCGCGGGAGACCGATGGCTGCGGCGATGACCTTCTGTATCCAGATGAGTGCTACCAGCCAGGCGATGAGTTGGGCTACGAGGATCATGCAGCGGGAACGGGTTCCGATGCGTGCAGCGGAGGAGCATAGCGGGCGCCGTTGAAGAAGATGACGGAGGCGATGAGCATGGTGATGAGCGTTGAGCCGAGGCCGATGTTGAGATTGGTACGGTCGCTGACGGCGCCGATGATGGGTGGGCTGATGGCATCGCCGAGAGCGTGGATCATGAAGAGTTGGCCGGCCATCGCGGTGGCACGAATCTCAGGGCGGACTGCATTGAGAGTTGCAGCGTTGACAGGGCCTGTTCCGAGAGAGATGAAAAAGACTGCGGCGGCGAGGCCGTACAGGGTTAGGCTGTGGGGGCCGAAGAAGCAGAGGAGGGCGGGGGGGACGGCGAGGGCGGAGCTGAAGGCGGGGACGAGGTAGAGCGCCTTCGAGTTGGTGCGGGACCAGCGCTGCGCGACGACGCCGCCGGTGATGGTGCCGCCGAGGCCGGCGCAGAGGGTGATGACTCCCATGAGGTATGCGGCGGAGGACTCGCTGCGGCCTTCGACGCGCTGTAGGAAGGAGGGCATCCACCAGGAGATGCCGCCGAGCGAGAAGGTGACTGCGGCGTAACCGAGGATCGAAGAGAGATAGGCTTTGTTTTTCAGGAGCGAGAGGACAGTTCCCTTCTCCAGCGATGCTTTGTCCTGTTGGCTGGCGCCTCGCTCGGGCTCCTTCATCAGGAAGGCGATGAGGATTGCGATGATGGTGCCGGGGATCGCGGAGACGATGAAGGAGCGACGCCAGCCATAGTGTTCGCCAACGGTGCCTCCGACGAGGTAGCCGAGGGCCGCGCCGACGAAGAGGGCGATGTTGAAGATGGTGAGGACGCGATTGCGCTGGTCTTGAGGGTAGAAATCGGAGAGGACGGCGGGGGCGAAGATGCCGAAGCTGGCTTCGCCGATGCCGAGGGCAGCGTGTCTCAGGTTGAGCGAGTCGTAAGAGTGGACGCTTGCGGTGAAGAAGTTGATGCCGGACCAGAAGAGTGCGGCGATAACGATCATGGGCTTGCGGGGAAAGCGGTCGCCGAGCCATCCGGTGATGGGCGAGGTGCCCATGTAGGCGATCATGAACCAGAAGGTGAGAGAGCCGATCTGCCGGTCGGTGAGGGCAAACTCGGATTTGATCTGCTCCTGGACTCCGGGCAGGATGTAGCGGTCGATGTAGTTGACGAAGTTGAGCGCGGTAAGAAGGACGAGTGCGGTGGTGGCTCCGGCGACGGAGGGAGCGCGGGTGGGCTTGGTCTTTGGCGCGAATGCGGAGGCCATCTGTGGGGAAAGGATAGCAGTAAAGGTGCGGTGAATGGGTTACACCGACATTGTCTTCAGTCGCTTGGAGGTTGGGGAGGATGTTGGGTCTAAGGGGTGGGATGGGAGTTGGGGCTTGGTTTTTCTGGGCTTCTCTTTCTTCGTCTTCGGCATCTGTGGCGTCTTGCATTTTTTTGAGGAGGCGGCCGATGGTGGTGAGTTTGCGGGTGGAGCCGACTTCGGCGCGGGGGGCGAGGATGCCTAGTTCGGGGTCGGTGGTGATCTCCTCTACGGTGTCGGGTTCGCGGGGGTCGCGTTTGGTTTGAGGTTTGGGGAGGTTGAGGCTGGCGATCTGGAGGCCGTAGAGGAGGAGGCCGGCGCGGCGGGGGTCGATGTCGTTGGAGGCGATGCGCTGGAGGATCTGGCCGATGGAGTGCTGGATGGCGGAGTGGTCCTCGGGGAGCGGCAGGTGGAAGGTGGAGCGGCGGCTGCGACGCTCGCGTGGGTTTTCGACGGGCTTGCGGGTGGTGTGGTGGTAGTAGCAGAACTCTTCCTGGCGGAGGCATGGGCTGGCGCAGCGGCGTCCGTCGGTGAAGATGTGGCGGCATTGGTACTGTTTCGGTTCTGGTGTGGTGTCGTACATGGTGGGGACCCCCTATCCCGTCAAATGTGTGCAAAGTCTTCGAAAGAGAAGAGATGAGTCCGGACTTCTGCCGGTGCAGGTCTTTTCTCTCTTGCGGTTTAAATGCGAAGGCCCGGCTATTGGCCGGGCCTTGTTTTCTGTTTTCTATCTACTTTTAATTCTACCGAATTGAGTGAAACTAAAATGCCAGGTCGGGCGGATTTATTTTTGCTTTGCAGGTGATTGATTTCGGGTTGTTTATGGAGTTTTGAGTGATGATTTTTGCGTGCTGGGGGCTTGACATGCGAGTTTGCTGGAGTTTTTGAGGGTGAAGGTGGGTAAGTGGTGGGTTTCTTGGGTGATCCGGGCGAAAGCAACGGCAATATTTAGTCGCTTCATCCTTCGGACTTCGCTCCGGCCTTCGGCAGAGTGGTGACCGCTTCGCAGCGTGACTGGAGAGGCTCAAGGCTGAAGCCTTGGGGTACCTAGAAGCAACAACAGGCAATACGGATCGCGCGCAGCGCGATGGCCCACCTTATCGACGATGAAACCGTCGCGAAGATGGGGCACCCAAATTTAGATGTGGGCCACCCAGTCACCCAGGTTTAGATTTGGGCCACCAAGCCCGCTTTACGGCATCCATTCGACTGCGCTCAGGACTGGCTCTAAAGCCGTGCTCTTGAGCACTACGGTCGTGCTTTTCGCGATGGCTCACTCATTGGATAAGACTGCAAGAATGGGGCACACGGGCATTCCAGTGCATCAAATACCTGTAGCGATCTCTCTAGAGGAGAGTCACATGAACAATCTCGACCACATGTTAGAACGCAACAAGGACTTTGCTGCTCAGCAGACTGCTGCGGGCACGCTCATGCCCTGGCTTCCGCGGGCGCTGCCGAATGTCAAAGCAGTCATCATCGGTTGCGCCGATATGCGTGTGGATCCTGTTCATGTACTTGGCATTGAACCGGGCGAGGCCGTTGTGATGCGGAACATCGGTGGTCGAATCACCCCGGATTTGCTGGAGCAGTTGGGTCTACTCGGGCGAATCGGCCAGGTCGCCGGAGAGATTCCCGGAGGCGGCGGTGAGTTTCACCTCGTCGTACTTCATCACACCGATTGCGGCATCACTCGTCTTACAGGCGACCCCGCCATGCTGACGCGCTATTTTCAAATACAGGAAGATGAACTCAAGGCAAAAGCAGTCACCGATCCCCGCACGGCTGTCGCCGTCGACGTCGCTTTGCTCAAGACGATTCTTGCATTGCCGGGCGAGTGGCTTATCTCCGGCCTCGTCTATGACGTGGCGACCGGACTGGCTGAGATCATCGTACCGCCAGCGCCGATTCGCACCGCGTAAACGATGGGACACCCAATTTAGATGTGGGCCACCCAGCCCACCTAGATTTAGATTTGGGGCACCCAAGCTTACACTTGAGACTCAATGGGTACTCGTAAATTTATGCTTGCGATAGCATGCGGCTTTCAGTTTTTGAGCTTGCCTGCTCATGGGCAAGCCTCATCGGGCCCATCCTCCCGCCATTCGCAAGAGGCGTCCGAAGATAAAGATCCCGCTGCCATTCTTGAGATTGGCGCGGCGACGAGTTGGAATGTGACTGGGGGTGCGGCCACGTTTGCGCCGAACTTTGCAGTCGAAACCACACCGATTGAGAACTGGCTGGAGCTTGAGGCAGGCGTGTCGCCGTTCTATACCCGAAGTTCAACGGAATGGGATGTCGATCTGCTGTTCAAGAAACCCTGGACCCTCTCGCGCAAAGCCGAGTTCATGCTGGGCGTTGGTCCGCAATGGGTGCATCTCAGGCAGAACGGGAAGACAACCAATTCCATAGCGGGCGAAGTGGCCGGCGACTTCATGTTCTGGCCGGCCCGTAAGCACCGTTTTGGCTGGTTTCTCGAACCTGCCTATGACTATAGCTTTGCGCGGGGGCATCAACAGTCCATAGGCATAAGTGCCGGCTTGCTCATCGCAATTCACTGATGCGATTCCCGCTGGTTCGCAATAAGTCGTGGATTGTGTTTCTGAAGCGCCGAGGAGAGCGGATCGCACGTTGCGCGATGGCCACCGAAGCTCACCCCACCAGCAAGCTGGCGGAGACCCCGATTAGTGGCGATGAAACGTCGCGGAAGATGGGGTGTCCAAATTTAGATGTGGGCCACCCAGCCTACTCGAAGAGGGAGATGGCGACCCGGATATCGTCGGCCAGGCGCCGGTATAGCTCCTGAACGGTGCGGAGCGCCAGGAGTTGGTCTGTGGTCTGTAACGGCTCCGTGGCGATCAGTTCTTCGATGGCCTCAATGTCGGCCGCGACAGATGCAAGCTTTTCGTTCAAGAGATCTGAGGGGGCTTGTGGCATGGCAAACAGCCTACACCCGGAGGGCGTTCCGGGTCGCTACGCCTCTCGAATTTCAGATGTGGGCCACCGAGCCATCAAAAGAGTACGGACGGGAGCCATGCGCCGGCGGGATCGTTATAGAGTCCGGTGCTCATCAGTGTCATCGGCTGAACGACTCGCAGGCCGTTCGCCAGGCACCAGCGCAGGAGGGCGCTGTTCCTTGAAGGCACCAGGATTCCGGGACCCGCAAAGGATTCCGCCGAGGCGATGAGCGCTTGAAGGTCTACGTTCGTCTCCGCTGTGGAATGGCCGAAGAACGCGAGGTGCGTCGTGTATCCAGTGACGCGGCCCGTGCGTTCGACTACGCGAGCAGTTCCCTGCTCGATTGCCTGCGCCAAGTCGACACCTCGATCGAATCCATGGACCCGCCGCGATAGAGCGTTGCAGGCGTTCACGTCGTCGGGTTTGGCGGGTCGCACGACGCATCCGAGAATGTTCCGTTCGAGCGTCTGCCCCTGCAGGCAGGAGAGGGGTTCGCGGATGTCGAAGCCTAGCGAGGTGTAGAGGGAGAGCGAGCGATTGTGGAAGGCGGCCTGGACGAGACGGACTCCGGCAGCGCCCTGCTCGTTCGCGCGGTCCATCACGACCTGCATGAGCTTGCGTCCGACGCCGAGGTTTTGTACTCCCGGGTCGATGGTGATCGGGCCAATGCCTTGAATCACGGAACGCTCATCGAGGCAGTTGCTGCCAACGATTCGGCCGTCGTGTTCGGCGACGACGCAATAGAAGCCGGGGCTCGAAAACATAATGGAGAGCAGGCCGATACCAGCCTCTGAGCTGGGAAGATCGCAGGGAAAACCGTGGGCCGCGCTGATCGCGGAAAAGGCGTTGAAGCAAATCGGCCCGACGACGAGGCCGTCTTCCGGTGTGGCGGTCCGAACTAAAATGTCAGGCCGTGTTTTCTGCGACATGCTCTCTGGTCCCCTTTTGATGGTCGCAAGGAAGTGTAGCAGCCGCAAAGTCGGGCTCTTGGGGAATCCGAACTGAAAGGCAACGGCAATATTCAGTTGCTTCGTCCTGCGGACTTCGCTCCAGCCTTCGACAGAGCGCTGGCCGCTTCACGGCGGCTTTTTTACGGCATCCATTCGACTGCGCTCAGGACAGGCTCTAAAGCCATGCCCCTCCCGGTTCGGAGTTTGTTGCGGCTTGGGTAGCTGGTGTCCTACTGCGGTGTGGGAACGGCGCGGAGGCTAAAGCTCGCGATCCTGGCCGGGGTGGAGTTCGGAAGTAGCTGGAGGGTGCCGAGGACTTCGGTCGCGGAGGGAGTCTGGTCGCGGAGCCGGAAGACGAGGACGCCGGGCTGGACTTCTTTGGCCGAGAGCAGACTGAAGCCGCCGGTCTGCCGCCGGAGCTCCATCTGTGACGCGGCGGCCGAGGCGAGCGCGATATTGGGCAGAGCGTTGCCAAGCGCGGGGTAGCTTGTCTGATTGAACGCGGCAAGCCAGTTGTAGAGGAGGTGGCCGGCGGGGGTGTCGGGGATGAGGCCGACCTGGTCACCGTAACGGGGCAGGCGTACAAGGATCGTGGCGTGAACCGGGCTGACGTGGTTGTCCTTGCGGGCGGGGACGGGAGCGTCGGCGGGATCACCGAGGACGATGGTGTCGATCTGGTTTGGATCGTCTTTATCGTCGTCGGGGGTGGCTCCGGATGTGGCGGCGGAACGAGCGGCGCCGGAGCCGTTGGAAGTGAAGTGTGCGCTCCGGGTGTGACCCATGGCATAGAGGACTGAGGAGAGAGCAGCGAACGCGGCAACGGTAGCGAGCAGGATGGCTCCGGGGCGGAGCGGCTGGCGGCTGGTGAGATAGAAGCTCGGACCGGTGAGCGTCGGGATTTCCGTAGGCTGCTGCATGTGGGTGGTCCTTGGGTTTCCGGTGGCCGCTGCTGCTAGTGTAGACGTGCTGCCGAAGGGTGGCGTGAGCTTTTGTGGGATTGGCAACGGGTGTTCCAGTGTTGTCTGACATATGTCCCCCACGGGTACTTTTTGGTGCAAAGTCTAAGGAGGAAAAGGGTTGAGTCTGGACTTCCCTCTGCTGACTTTACGGTTAAAGGCGAAGGCCCGGCTTTTGGCCGAGCCCTTGTTTTCTGTCTTTCTATCTACCTTTAATTCTAGCGAATTGAGTGAAACTAAAATGCCAATTTTGGCGGATTTATTTTTGGCTTGCAGGTGATTGATTTCGAGTTGTTTATGGATTTTTGGGTCATGGTTTTTGGGCGCGAGGGGCTTGACATGCGAGTTTGCTGGATTTTGAGGGTGTGGGTGGCTTTTGGGAAATCCGAACGAAAGGCAACGGCAATATTCAGTCGCTTCGTCCTTCGGACTTCGCTCCGGCCTTCGGCAGAGCGGTGGCCGCTTCGCGGTGCGTGTTCGAGAGGCCCAAGGCTGAAGCCTTGGTACCTAGAAGCAACACAGGCAAAGCGAATCGCGCGTAGCGCGATGGCCCACCTTATCGACGATGAAGCCGTCGCGAAGATGGGGCACCCAAATTCAGATATGGGGCACCCAGCCACCTAAATTTAGATGAGGGCCACCCAGCCTCCGACGTCCCTGATCCGGATCCCCCGACCCCAATTACCAATGTTTCGTTAGGACTGACTAGGTATTTTCCCAGTCGACGTAGATGCACTGGGTGGAGTTAAGTACATATTCGAGGTTGGGCCGAGAAATTGAGTTCACGGAGGATAGACCATGAAGCTTGGTGCCAGATGGATTAAGAGGGGACTCTTGCTCGCCACCGGAACACTCGGTCTAGCATTTGCTGTTCAAACCGGCGCGCAGGTCCAGACGACAACAGCGACAACGGCGGGCCAGAGCAGCCACACCGTTACGGTCAACCGCGGCAAAGTTTACGCTGTGGACGGTAATGATTTGATCGTGGAAATGGAAGATGGCACCTTCGAGCATTTCCCGGATGTCCCCGAGTCTGCCAGAGCCAGGGTTGATGGGAAACAGCTTAGTATCCACGACTTGAAGCCGGGCATGATGCTCCAGCGCACGATCATTACCACAACCACTCCTATGATCGTCACCACAATCCAGACGGTGACAGGCAAGGTCTGGCATGTGAATCCACCCCTGTCGGTGATCCTCACACTCGAAGACAACACAAACCAGCAGTTCAAGATCCCTAAGGACCAGAAATTCAACGTCGACGGCCAAATGGTCGACGCTTTTGCCTTGCGGAAGGGTATGAAGGTCTCCGCGACGAAGATCGTGGAGGTTCCGACGGTAGTTTCATCACAGCAACAGAGGGTGACTGGCAGGACGCCTCCTGCGGCCCCAGCGCCGCAAAAGGGTGAGGCGCCGGCTGCGGCCCCAGCACCGCAAAAGGGTGAGGCGCCCGCTGCGGCTCCGACGGAGGTTGCAACGCAGCCACAGCATGTGACTGGCACGATCCCCCCCTCTCCGCCACCCGACGCTCCTTTGCTCGTTGCCGAAGGAGAGCCCACTCCTGTCCCGGCCGAGACGGAACAACCTGCTGCTCCTGCTCCTGCCGAACCGACTCCGGAAAAGTCAAACTACGTTCTTTGGGTCGGTTTGGCCGTGCTTCTGGTTGTAATTTTGATCGTGGTCAGAATGCGCTCAAAGTCCAGCAAGTAGGGATGCTCCAGGGTCAATTCGATGACTTTGATCGGGACACGAAGCCGTTGGACAACAGCTTCGTGCTCACCTTGGCTATTCTCGGCTCAGTCCGAATCCCACCCGTGAGTCCCACCCTGCCTCCACTGCTCGGGGACGTCACGTACCCAACGGGGGCTAATACCCTCTTCTCAGACACACAAGAAGTCCTGCACTCGCCCGACTTCTTATGACATGAAGATCATCCAGTTCAGATATGAAATTCCTGGTTGGTGATAAGCCCATTTGATCTGTTCGATCGTGATTGTCAGGCTCCCCAGCTTGGGACGGTCCGGACCATGTTCCATAGGAGTTGGTCTAGGGCGGCGTCGATTTCGTTGGAGGGTTGGGAGCGGGTGTTGCATAGGCCGGCCCAGCAGAAGCCGGTGCTGGTGCGGACCATGATGGTGGTGGTGCCGGGGAGGCTACCGTTGTGCCACCAGTTCCCTGCTCCGTTGTTGCGGACCATCCAGCCGCGGGCGTAGCGGGCGTCGCCCGGTGGGTAGGCGGGGGCGGGGGTGGTCATGATTTTGATAGTGGCGGGTTTGAGGAGCGCGGGGATGCCGGGGGCTCCGGCGACGTGGTTGAGGAACTGGACGAGTTGCGTCCCGGAGGCGATCCATCCGCCGTGCGAGTCCATGCGGGTGACGTTGAGCTTGTAGGGGTCTTCGCCGTACTGGCCGGAGTAGACGACTTCGTTGGGGGCGCGCTGGCTCTCTTTGTTGGCGGCGATCTGCATGGTTGAGATGCCACAGGGGGCGAGGATGTTGGCTTTGACGTAGGCGTCGTAGGGCTGGCCGGTGATCTGTTCGATGACGCGGCCGAGGATGCAGTAGCCGAAGTTGGAGTAGGCCCAGTGGGTGCCGGGCTGGTTGGTGAGGGGCTGGTTGGCGATGGTTTCGGTGATGAGCTTGGTGTGGTCCCAGCCGTCGTTGTGCATCATAGGGTCGTTGTTGTCGTTGGGCCAGCCGCCGCAGGTGTGGGTGAGGAGATGGTCGACGGTGATGTCGGTGATCCACTGCTTGTAGGGCGGCTTGCCGTACTTGATGCCGAAGATGGCGCCGGGGCCGAAGACTTTGTCGGTGAGGTTAAGCTTGCCCTGCTCGATGAGGGAGAAGATGGTGACGGCGGTAATGGGCTTGGTGACGGAGGCGATGCGGAAGAGCGAGTCCTGGGTGGCCTGGGTGAGGTGTTGGTGGTCGGCCATGCCGACGGCCTGGTCGTAGACGAACTTGCCGTTGCGGGAGATGGCGATGGAGGTGGCGGGGACGCGGAATTGCTGACGGAATTGTCCGGCGAGGCGTCCCATTTCTCCGCGCTGCTGGCCGTTGGATCCGCCGTATTGGGGTTGCGCGAAAGCGCTGATGGCGGGGCCGAGGGTTGTGGCAGCGGCAGTGACGGCGAGGTTCTGGAGGAGAGAGCGGCGGGTGATCGGCGTGGGATTTTTGGGGTTCAGCATGGCCGCAGGTGAGTCCTTTCGATGAACCGGGCCGAGAGTGCGCTCTTTGAATTTGTGAGGATTTTATCTTGTCTCTTTGTCGTCGCGTTGATGAGTGTTGCTGAAGATGAAAGAGTTTGGGGATTGCTGTAGATTTTTTTGTATTGTCGCGTTGAATGGGAGGTTTTCGTGAGGAGATTTGGCGTGAGGATTTTTCTGTTTTTTGCTTTGGGGATGTTTGTGGGTGGGTTTGCCATTGCGCAGGAGCCGCCTCCGCAACAGCAGCCGGCGAATGCGGCGGGTAACTGGACCTTGTACTGCAAGGATCCGAATGGGTCGACGTCGACGAAGTATCTCGAGCTGCAGCAGAATGGCACGGCGATCAGCGGGCACTTCAAAGGGCCGAATCAGTCGGGGGGCGTGGAAGGGACGATTGACGTGCAGCATCTTGTGGTTCGTACGAAGACGCGAAATGTGTTGACGTTTCGCGGGCGAGTGAATGGGCCGCGGGTGGGGGGCGTGGTTCAGGGCAAGACGTTCGATGCGACGTTCCACGACCGGGGAGGGACGGGATCGTGCCAGGGAGTGCGGCCGAATTGATGCTGCGGGCTAGGCGTAGCTTGAGACGCTGCGAGCGTTTTTGCTGCTGCGCTCGCGGGTGATCTTTTCGACGTAACCGCTCTCGGCGAGGGCCTTCAATGGATCGGCCGGGAGTTTTCGGGCTATGCGCCACTCGCGCACGATGGGGCGGACGTCCTGCCAGAATGCGCCGCGGAAACACTCTTCGGCTTCGACGAGACGACACTGCTGCTGGAGGTCGGCGAGCTTTGCCTGGTCGACGAGCGCAGCCTTTGCGAAGAGTTCCTGCGCCGTGACGACGGTCTGGACCATGGCCTCCATCTTGCCCTTGAGGTTGTGGCTCTGGTCGATCATAAAGGCGACGCCGGAACGCTCTTCTTCGGCGACACTCATGATCTCGTGGAAGATGCGGAAGACCTGATAGGGGTCGATGGACCCGAGGGTGAGGTCGTCGTCGGCGTACTTGCGGTCGTTGAAGTGGAATCCGCCGAGTTCTCCGAGGCGCAGCAGCCAGGCAACGATCTGCTCGATGTTGGTGCCCTGGAAGTGATGGCCGGTGTCGACGAGCACCTTTGCCTTCGGGCCGGCGCGGCGGGCGAGTTCGAGGGCCATTCCCCAGTCGGCGATGTCGGTGTGGTAGAAGGCGGGCTCGAAGGGCTTGTACTCGACGAGCATCCGTTGGTTTTCTCCGAGCGCGGCGTGAGTTGCGGCGAGGACTTCCTCCATGTAACCGATGCGTTTGCGAATGCTCTGAGTGCCGGGGTAGTTTGACCCGTCAGCAATCCAGAGGGAGACGTCTTTGGAGCCAAGCTCGCGGCCGATTTCGACGGAGTCGAGCAGATGGGCCAGGGCGTTGCCGCGAATCTCGGCGCTGGGGTTCGCAATGGAGCCATATTTGTATTCGGCGTCCTGGAAGAGGTTTGGATTGATCGATCCGGCCTTGACGGCATACTTCTTTTCGAGCGCCTGGATGGCGGGGACGTCTGCTTTTCCGCCGGGCAGGTCCCACAGGACATGGAGCGCGACGGTGGGGCTGGCTCCGGTGAGGGCGTTGACCTGTGAGGCGTCGCTGAATTTCTCCTCAATGGTGGTGGCTGCTCCGCCCTGTATGAACTTTCCAAACCGCGTCCCAGTATTGGCGAAGCCCCAGGACGGAACCTCGATCCGAAAGCTGTCGAGAGCACGCCAGACCTTCTGTGCTTCCTGCTCAGCCGTACCTGCACCGTTGATCTCCATGGCTTGAGTCCCTTCTCGGATCAATAATCTACGAAATAGAAATATACTCTCTATTGAAATATTCAGCAGAATCTACCTTTCCGGCTGAATTGTCAAAGGTATTTTCCTCAGAGGGTTACCTGACGAGAATGACGTCGAGAAACCGCGGCCCATGAACCCCCTTTATTCGAGTCATCTCAATGTCGGCGGTGGCGGAGGGGCCGGAGACAAATGTCGTTGCCAGTCTGGCGGTTGGGTGCAGGCGGGCGAAGGCCTCGGGGACAGTTTCGACGACATCTTCTGCTCGAACGATGCAGAGGTGATAGTCGGGCACCAGGGTTGCGGCGCGTCTTCCCTGCCCTGGGACGTTTTGCAGGAGGACGGTTCCAGTTTCGGCAATGGCGAGCGTGGCTGCGGTCATCACGCCATCAACGTGGTCTAACTCCATTGCGGGAAGGTGCTCGTCGACGACAAACTGGACTCCGTCGGGCAACCACTCGGCCGGCAACCCGGCGGGGATGACCATGCGGTTTGCCTTGCGATCCTTCAACATTCCTGCGGCGGCGGTGCGTACGTTAACGTGGATCGATTCCAACACGCGAGCGTCGTAGTCCTGCAGACGATCGATGAGCAGTTCCAGAATCGCCTCGCGGGACCGCGTCGCCTGGCGGCGGTAGGTGCGGTCGATTGCACTCCATTCGGCGTTCGCTGTTTCGGCGGTTGCGATCCCACCCTTGGCGGCGCGAATTCTGCGGAGGACTTCTGTGCGTGCTGAATTTGTAACCGGATCAGTTGCCATTTTTGCCCCGCCTCTCCCACCAGTCGCGAAACGTTTCTTTGGGCATCTCCTGCAGGTCTCGCACCTGGGTCCATCCGCCGAGCATGCCGGGGAGCCAGCGAATCCAGCCGTCTCTGCCGGCGATGGGAGACTCGGCGATCCGTCCCATGCGCTGCGCTGCGCGGAATCTTCGCTCGCTGCGGAAGATCATCGCCATGGCCTTCATGGCGCTGGCTTCGACGTCAAAGAATCCTGCGACACCGGACGTGTTCTGCTTGACGACTTTGTTACGCAGGTGGATCAGGACTTCGGGGATGTTGATTTTTACGGGACAGACTTCATAGCAGGCTCCGCATAACGATGAAGCGTAGGGCAGCGACTGGGCATGGTGCATCTCCTGCAACTGCGGCGTGAGGATGGCGCCGATTGGCCCGGCGTAGACGCTGCCGTAGGCATGGCCGCCAGTCTGACGGTACACCGGGCAGGCGTTTTGACAGGCGGCGCAGCGAATACAGTTCAGGGTCTGGCGCGCTTCTTTGTCGGCGAGGATCTCGGTTCGTGCGTTATCCATGAGGACGACGTGGAATGTTCGCGGTCCGTCGGCGGGGTCGACGCCGGTCCAGATGGAGGTGTAGGGATTCATTCGCTCGCCGGTTGCCGAGCGTGGCAGCAACTGCAGCAAGACTTCGAGGTCTTGATAGCGGGGGATGACCTTGTCGATACCGGCGACGGCGATGAGAGTTTCGGGCAGGGTGAGGCACATGCGCCCGTTGCCTTCGCTTTCGACGATGCAGACGCCGCCGGTCTCTGCGATGAGGAAGTTCGCGCCGCTGACACCGGTCTTTACCCGCAGGAACTTTTCGCGAAGGAAGACCCTTGCGGCGTCGGCAAGATCGTGCGGCTGGTCTCCCAGGTCGGGCAGGTTCATCTTCTGGCGGAAGATCTCGCGAATCTCGTGGCGGTTCTTGTGAAGGGCGGGCACGACGATATGCGATGGCCGGTCCTGGCCAAGTTGAATGATGAGCTCGGCGAGGTCGGTCTCGAAGGGATGGATTCCTGCGGCCTCGAGTGCGGAGTTTAGCTGGATCTCTTCCGTCGTCATCGACTTGATCTTGATGACCTCGTCGGATCCGGAGGCCTTTACAAGGTCGACGACGATGCGGCGTGCTTCTTCCGCGTCGCGGGCCCAGTGGACTACTCCGCCGGCGCGCGTGCAGTTGGCTTCGAACTCCTCGAGGTAGAAGTCAAGATTCTCCATGGTATGTTGGCGAATCTGTTTGCCGGACTCGCGGAGATCTTGCCAGTCGGGCATCTCGGCTACGACGCGTGCACGCTTTGCCTGGATGACGTCGGTGGCGTGACGGACGTTTTTGCGAAGTTGTGTGTCGCCGAGTGCTGTCTTCGCGGCCATGGGAAATGTGGGCGCGGTCTTTGGATCTAATGCAGTCCCGCTCATTTCGCCACTCCTTCTTCTCCGGCGAGAATCTCGGCGAGGTGCAGGGTTTTGACGCCTGTGTTTTGCCGATGCAATGCACCCTGAATATGCATCAGGCAGGAGTTGTCGCAGGCCGTGCAGGCTTCGGCGCCAGTGGCGAGAACTGCGGTCATCTTGTCGGCCAGCATTGCGGCGGATACATCGGCGTTCTTCACGGCAAATGTTCCGCCAAAGCCGCAGCACTGCTCCAGGCCCTGCAATTCGACTAGGTCGATGCCGTGCACGGCTCGCAGTAATTTCACGGGTCCGTCGCCGAGTCCGAGATTGCGCAGGCCGTGACAGCTGGCGTGGTAGGTGACGCGGTGGGGATAGTGGGCGCCTACGTCAGTGAGCCCGAGCCGCCGGGTGAGGAACTCCGAAAACTCGAAGACCTTGGGCAGCAGCTCTTCGACGTCTGCGATTAGCTGCTTGTCGCCGATCTCGGCAGCCATTTTGGGGTAATGGTCTCGCATCATGGCGACGCAGGAGGAGGATGGGACTACGACGGCTTCGGCAGCTTTGAATTGCGCAACGAAGCGTTGGAGCAGCGGCATGGCTTCGGCCTGGTAACCGGTGTTGTAGTGCATCTGGCCGCAGCAGGTTTGGCCTGCGGGGAATTCGACGGTATGCCCTAGCCGCTCGAGGACGCGCACGACGGCTTTGCCGGTGTCGGGAAACAACGTATCGTTATAGCAAGTGATGAACAGCGCGACTCGCAGACCAGCCTCCGCAGATATAGAGCGTTCGAGAACGAAATTCAATAGAGAGTATATTTCCCCAACGCAACTTGCGTCAGGTACGATAGTAGCGCTCCACAAAAGAATCATTATCCTTCAATAGAACGAGGCTTCGTGGGACCGAATCCGTTTCTCGGCGTAATCTTTCACTGGATTGGGGGGTTCGCCTCCGCCACCAACTTCATTCCCTTCCGCGCGATCAAGCGCTGGTCGTGGGAGATTTATTGGTTAATCCAGGGCTTTGCCGCGTGGATTGTTGCGCCGGTCGTGCTCGGCTCCATCTTTGTTCCGAATCTGTTCGGCATCATCCACCAGGTTTACGTTACGAACCCCAGGAATGTTATGCTTGCGTTTCTGTTCGGGGTTCTGTGGGGCGTGGGCGGAATCACGTTCGGGCTGGCGATTCGCTACCTCGGCATCGCGCTGGGTTATGCGATTGCGCTTGGGCTTTGCGCGGCGTTTGGCACTATCGTTCCGCCCATCGCACATGGCCAGTTCGGGACGATCCTGCATTCGGGCCCTGGCCAGGTTATTCTGCTGGGCGTTCTGGTCTGCGTGATTGGCGTGGCGATCAATGGGGCTGCGGGTGTCTCGAAGGAGCGCGAGATTACGCCCGAAGAGAAGGCTGAGGCCGGTGAGACCGATTACAACTTCGGCAGGGGCATTGCGATTGCGATTCTCGCGGGATTCATGAGCTCGTTCTTCGCGTTTGGGCTGGATGCTGGAAAACCAATTGGGGACCTGGCGAAAACGCAACTTCTCGCAGCAGGCAGGATGGACCTTTGGCAGAACCTACCGGTGTTGGTTGTGGTTCTGTGGGGAGGCTTCGTTACGAATTTCATCTGGTCGTCGATTCTGATCTTCCAAAACGGCTCGGTGCGGCAGTTTGCGGGTGAACCGGGCAACAACCCGATGCGCGCGACGCATGCCTCGGGTGACACACTGGTCGACTTCGATCCGCTGGACCCCTCCACGTATGACCGCGTTGCCCCGAAAACACTTGTCTCCAACTACATCTTTGCGGCGATGGCCGGGGTGGTGTGGTACTTCCAGTTTTTCTTCTACTCGATGGGCCAGACGAAGATGGGTAAGTACGATTTTTCGAGCTGGACGCTCCACATGGCCAGCATCATCATCTTCGCGACACTATGGGGGCTGTTCCTGAAAGAGTGGCGCGGAACCAGCCGGCGCACGAAGACGCTGGTGGCTGTTGGGCTCTTTTTGCTGGTGAGTTCGACGGTGGTCGTTGGGTATGGCAACTACTTGAAAGCGAACGAGACTACGCCGGTTACGACGGCCATTTCGACCAAATGATGGGCCATGTCGGATAAACTAGCTAAGACATGATTCCAACTCTTGAATGGCTTCCCACCGGCGTTAATTTTCTCGACCAAACCAAGCTTCCCTTAGAAGAGACCTACGTTCTTGCGACCGACTATAAGCAGGTTGCCACGGTGATCCGCGACATGATTGTGCGCGGGGCGCCGGCGATTGGCGTCTCCGCTGCGATGGGTATGGCGATTGGGATCGATCGCAGCACGGCTACGACGCTGCCCGCGCTGACAGCGGAGGTTGCGGTGATTGCGAAGACGCTCGCCGAGACGCGGCCGACTGCTGTGAATTTGTTCTGGGGGATTGACGAGATTCGGAGTTTGTACGACGAGCTGGCGGCGAAGAATGCTCCCATTGCGGAGATTAAGGCTGCTGTTGTAGCGAAGGCTCGACGGATGTATGACGAGGATATTGCCGCGTGCAGGCAGATGGGTGCTCATGGGGCGGCTTTGATGCCGAAGGAAGGGACGGTGCTGACGCACTGCAACGCGGGTGCATTGGCGACGTGCGGGTATGGTTCGGCGCTGGGGGTTATTCGCGCGGCTATCGAGCGCGGTCACAAGATTGATGTATTTGCGGATGAGACTCGCCCGTTTCTGCAGGGTGCGAGGCTGACGGCTTGGGAGCTGATGAAGGACAACATTCCCACGACAGTATTGTGCGACAACATGGCAGCTGCGCTGATGCGTCAGGGCCGGATTCAGGCTGTCATCGTCGGTGCGGATCGCATTGCGGCGAACGGAGATGTCGCAAACAAGATCGGGACTTATGGCGTCGCGATTCTTGCGAAGGAGCATGGGATTCCCTTTTACGTCGCAGCTCCGTGGGCAACGCTTGATCTTGCGACGGCGCACGGCGATCTGATCCCGATTGAACAGCGCGCGGCAACTGAGGTGACCCACTCGAACGGCAAGCAGATGACGCCGCACGGTGTGGCGATCGAGAATCCTGCGTTCGACGTGACTCCGGCAAAGTACGTGACGGCGATCATTACGGAGCGGGGTGTTCTCCGGGGGCCTTACGAGCAATCGATTCAGGCGATGGCAAAGCAGGCTGCACCCGAACCGGAGCTGGCAACTACCTAAGTGCTCTGAGGCTACGCGAAAACTTAGCGAAATTTACGAGACTTGGCGGCAGTTCATGTGTTCGAATGAGGGTGCTTCTCGGGAGACGTTATGCCGCGCACCTTCAACTGCTTCCTTGGCACCGCTTTCATCTTTGGTACCCTGGCGTTCCCACAAACGCCGCAGCCACCCAGCAACGCAGTTTCCCAGGCTCAGCCCGTTACGAAGACACAACCCACGCCTACACTTCGTACGGGAGCCAAACTGGTTGTCGTTGACGTGACAGTCTCCGACAAGAACGGAAACCCGTTACACAATCTGAAAAAAGAGGATTTCAGCGTCCTCGAGAATGGCACTCCGCAGAGCATCAACAACTTTGACGAGCACGTTGCCCTCTCTGCAGCCGACGCGGTCAAGTTCCCGCCTCTTCCCCCGATGCCTCCAGGGGTCTTTACCAACGTCACTCCTGCGCCGGTCAACTCTGCGGTCAATATCATTCTGATCGACACACTGAACACTCCGTACGACGATCAAGCGTACATGCGCGCCCAGTTGGTGAACTACATCAATCAAGCGCCACCTGGGACCAGCATCGCGATCTTCACTCTGACCGACACCCTTACTATGCTTCAGGGATTCACGTCCGATCCGGAGGTACTCAAACGGATCGTGACCAAGCAGAGGGGGCAGGCTTCGCCTTTGATCGCCAGGACGCACACTGGGGAGGATTCGTCGAATATAACTGCGGCTTCAGCTGGCGGAGCCGCCGCGGCAGCGATGGCTGCTTTTCAGAGCTTCCAATCCTCCAATGTCGACGGAGGTCCTCAGCTCAAGTTACGCTACAGGCTCACTTTAAGCGCCATCAATACACTCGCACGGTATGTCAGCAACATTCCAGGACGCAAAAATCTTCTCTGGTTCTCCGGCTCCTTTCTTCTCGACCTGAACTCGAACCCCTCGATTTCCGAGAACGGCGCCGATTCGTATGCGGGCAGCAACGCAGAGTCGGAGGTGCGTCAGACGATTGCCCTACTTGCGCGAGCCCAGGTGGCCGTCTATCCAGTGGACTGCCGCGGCGTCCAGGCTTCATCTACCATCACATCTGAATACCAGGGAAGCACCCCCAACAACGGCAATCCCGCTAACTTCAACAGAGACAAGGCTAACTTCGACAACACTATGGCCGCCGAACACTCTACCATGGAGCGTCTCGCGAGCAGTACCGGCGGGCGCGCCATCTTGAACGAGAACGATTTGACCAAGGCGGCGGCCGAGGTTATCGAAATTGGCTCAAACTATTACACGCTTACGTACACGCCTTCCAACACAAACTGGCACGGGGACTTCCGCAAGATCGAGGTCAAGCTCGCCCGCCAGGGATACACACTGGCCTACCGGCGCGGCTATTTCGCCGACGACCCCGACTCCCCCAAAAACATTGTGGCCGCCGCAGCCGCTACACCGGCAGGCAAGCCCGAGAGCAAGACGCCGCTAGCAAGCGACAACGGCCGGCTTGTGCGCGCGGCCATGTTGCATGGGGCTCCGGGCTCAACCGAGATACTCTACAAGGTCCGCGTACTGCCGACCAGAGATGTAGAAGATCTCGTCGCTGACGGCAACGTGTTGAGTCCGTTTGGGCTGAAAAAGGCCTCCGGGCGCTTTCGCCGCTACGTCGTCGACTTCGATGCAGACGCGAAGGACATGCTCTTCCCGGCAAAGCCTGAGGGTGGCGGCTTCGACTGCAAGGTGGAATTTGTCATCCAGGTGTATCAGCAAAGTGATGGCCAACTCGTCAACACGGTCTCCAACACGCTGGAAGCAACGCTATCCCTTGCGCAGCGCAACAAGCTCATCCACAGCGGCTTCCCCTTTCACGAAGAGGTGAGCGTTCCCCTCAACGGCGACTACAGCATTCGCGTCGGCATTCACGACGTCAACAGCGACCGCATTGGTGCAGTCGAGATTCCGGTGGCTTCTCTTAAAGATTTACCTCCGGTCGCAAATGCACTGCCTGCGGTAAAAGCCAGCACCTCGCCGGCGGTGGAGCCGAAATAATCCTCCAGAAAGCACGAGACATAGCGTGGCCTCTTGTGTTCGACTAAGCAGGTTCCACAGGAGACACCATGTTGCGTTTGTCCCCGTGCCTACTAGGCCCTGCCTTCGTTGCCGTCGCCTTTGTTCCTCCAGCCGCCGCACAAACCCATCCGCCGGACCAGAGCTCGCCGACACAGCAACAACCTTCATCCAACGCGGTTCCGACGCTCCGTGCCGGCACGCAGCTTGTCATCGTCGACGTGGTCGTCACGGACAAGAGTCAGAAGCCCGTTCACGGGCTCAAGGTGTCGGACTTCTCGCTCACCGAAGAGAACGTTCCGCAATCCATCAAGCACTTTGAAGAGCACGCCGCTCTGACACCCGCTGACGCTACAAAGTTCCCCACCTTGCCCAAGATGCCTCCCGGCGTCTTCACTAACTACGTTCCGGAGCCCGTCAACGGAGCGGTCAATCTCTTACTTCTCGACACTCTGAACACGCCCGTCAGGGACCAGGTGTTTGTCCGTCAGCAGCTTCTCGCCTATCTGAACAACGTGCCGCCCGGAACAAGGATTGCCATCTTCGGCCTTAGCACCCAACTCACGATCCTGCAAAGTTTCACGAGTGACCCGGCGCTACTGAAAGCGGTTGCGTCTGCCAAGCCAGGAAAAAGTTCGCCTCTGCTCCAGGATTCGGTTGGCGGAAGCGGCATTCAGAACAGCATGGCTGACGACCTGGAAGATATGGGAGCGTCTGCAGAGACTGTCGCCAATCTGCGTCAGTTCGAAGCCCAACAACAGTCGGCTCAACTTGAGCTTCGAATCAGGTACACGCTCGACGCGATGAACCAGCTCGCGCGTTATCTTTCGAGCATTCCCGGCCGTAAGAATCTCATCTGGTTCTCCGGCTCCTTTCCCATCAGCATTCTTCCTGACACTACCCAGACCAGCACCGGTGCCAGCGCGCTGCCCGACCCGTTCGCCGTGGTGGCGGATTACGAGAAGGAGTTTCGCGACACGGTAAACCTCCTGGCTCGCAGTCAGGTCGCGGTATATCCCATCGACGCTCGCGGCCTCATGAATTCGCCCGTCTTCGATGCTGCCACTACCCGCAACTACTCGCGCGGTCCCACTCGCATGAATCAGGACCAGAACAAATTCTTCAATGACACCGCGGCCGAACACTCCACCATGAGCCAGATGGCGGAGGCTACGGGAGGACATGCCTTCTACAACACGAACGGCCTTGCTCAGGCTGTCTCCACGGCTATCTCCGATGGCTCAAACTTCTACACGCTGGCCTACACGCCATCGAATCCTGCTCGCGACGGAAAGTTCCGGAAGATCAAACTCCAGTTGGCGAAGCAGGGGCTCACCCTCGCCTACCGTCACGGCTATTATGCCGATGACCCTGACAAGGGCGCTCCCGTCGTTAAGAGTGAGTCGCCTCAGTCCGGTGTCGCCGATGCGGCTGTTACTGCCGCGACCCAAAACTCGCAGCGGGCGATGCGTGCCGCCGTTATGCGCGGTTCACCCACGCCGAGCGAAATCATCATGAAGGTTGGGGTCTATTCTGTCGGCCCTGCAACGCAGACAGAGGAAACTCCCGCCACAGGCAACATTCTGGCTGAGAAGATACACGGACCTTTTCATCGCTATAGCGTTAGCTACGCCATCAATCCTGCGAACATTACTTTTATCCGTGGCGCTGACGGGAAGATCCGCGGCGACTTCGAGCTGGCGATCTTCGTCTTCAATCCTGAAGGTTTTCTCGTCAACAGAATCAACTCGGATCTTCACATCGCCTCGAGCCTCGAAGACCTTAAGAAGAATGTCGCGCGAGGAATCCAATACAACCAGGAGATCAGTGCTCCAGCGAAAGGCGAGTACTTCCTTCGCATCGTTGTCCACGACCGCACGCGCGACAAATTCGGAGCCGTCGAAGTAGCGACGTCCGAAGTAAGGAATCTGCCGCTTCCTACCGCTGCTCCGTCCACGGCGACTCCGCAAGTCTCCCCGGCATCGCCGCCGGCGACCAATCATGCGCCACCTAACTAGTCGAAAGCATAGAATCAGCTTAAGTCGACCAGAATTGTGTGCATCTCAGTATCTTCAATCCGCGCAAGCGCTCCCTGTTACGCGGTTGTCTGCTTGTTCTGGTTAGTCTGGCTGCGGCGATCTCTATCTCGCATTTTCCTGATATTCACCCAACTCCTCTGCTCGTCATTCCAACGCTTGCTGCGATGGCCGGAACCGCGGATACGGTTCGGTGCATGCAGCGGCGATGGAGTCTTTATCATGGCGGCGTGCTCTTGCTGATCTACATGGACCTCATGGCGCTTTGCATGATTTTGTTTCTGCTGCTGTATCCGTATGCTCACTGGATCACGTCTTCCAACTAGACCCGCGGTACTGTTCGGGGGAAAACGCTTTACAATCAGCTCATCCATCCGGAGACACGTCACGATAATGCTCGCTTACAAAACGTCCCGCTCTTTCTGCGTCACGTTCACCGTTACCTTTCTTCTCTCGCTCGCCGCTTCGGCGCAGTCGTCGCAAAAACCGGACGCGGCTACTGCAGCGTGGTGGGCCCAGACGGTTGCGCTCTCGAACGACTCCATGGAAGGACGCGATACGGGCTCGGAGGCTTACGAGCGTGCGGCGAAGTATGTCGCGGATCAATTTGCGGCTGCGGGATTGAAACCTGCGGGGGAGAACGGGACATTTTTTCAGCGTGTGCCGATGCATCAGGTTGCGTTGGCGGACGACCAGTCTGAGGTTGAGATTCTGAATGCCGGGCATACGTCCGCGACGCTTCACTTTTCGACCGACGTCACGACAGTTCCGCGCGAGACTTCGCCTCTGATTGAAGGCCCGCTGGTCTTCCTCGGTTATGGGATTCCCGCTGCGGATCTCGACCTGAAGGGAAAGATTGCTGTCTTCTTCAACAACACGCCTGCTGATTTGCCTCCGGCAGAGCGCGAAACCTATACCGCTCGCCGTCTTCGCGCACTCGGGCAGGCGGGCGTTGTTGCGGCGTTCTCGATTGATAACCCCAGCGCGATCGAGCCTTTCCACTGGCCTTCCGCCTACGCCCGTAGCGTCACTCTTGCCGGAACGACTGCACCCAACTCCAACGGTCCTGTCGTCATCCGTATCAACCCGGCGTCGCTCGATGCACTCTTCAGCGCGTCAAGCCACAGTGCTGCGCAGATAGTTGCTGACGGCGGCAAGGGAGCGGCGCTGACGGCGTTTCCTCTTAACCTCTCGGCACGGATTCGGCGAACAGTGTCGAGCAAGGAGATCTCCTCTCCGAATATCCTCGCGGTTCTTCCCGGTTCGGATCCCAAGCTTGCGGCCGAGTATGTTGCGCTGTCGGCTCATCTCGACGGGTACGGTTACGGCACGCCGGTGCTTGGGGATAAGCTCTACAACGGCACTCTTGATGACGCAGCCTATGTCGCGCTGCTTATCGAAGTCGCTAAGGAGCTTCAGCACAAGGCGCCGGCGCGTTCGCTCCTCTTCTGCATCTTTACGGGTGAAGAGAAGGGGCTGCTGGGCTCGGCTTACTATACGCAACACCTGACGGTTCCGAAGGAGAGCATTGTCGCGAATCTGAATCTTGACCAGCTTCGTCCGATTTTTCCCTTGAACATTCTGACGATGGAAGGGCTGACCGACTCTACACTCGGCGATACCGTCCGGACGGTTGCGGCGCAGTTCAAGATCGAGATTCGCCCGGACCTGGAGCCGGAGCGCAACCTCTTCCGCCGCGCTGACAACTACAACTTCGTCCGCATCGGAGTGCCGATTGCAAGCTTTGTCTTCGGCTACGACAAGGGCTCTCCCGAAGAAGTCATCTACCGCGATTGGTACGCCCGTCGCTATCACAAGCCGCAGGACGATATCAAAACTCCGATTGACTGGGCGGCGGCGGGGAAATTCAACCGCTTCTATACGGCTCTCACACTGAATATCGCCAACGCTCCTACGCGGCCGCAGTGGCTGCCGTCCAGCCCCTATTCACCCCATCAAAGATCGTCGCAGTAGCTGCGCCGCGCTGCGCTATACTCGCCGCACCGGAAGAAGCAGCACACCTCGTTCTCTGTATGCCGCATGCAAGATCAAATTTGCTTAGGAGACTTAAATCATGCTTAAGGGATTCCGCGACTTCGTTCTGCGTGGCAATGTAATGGACCTGGCCGTCGCCGTGATCATTGGCGCTGCCTTTACGGGGATCGTGACGGCACTTACGGAAAAGATCATCAATCCACTGCTCGGCGCCTTCATAGGCAAACCAAACTTCGGTTATCTGATCGGCCACATCAATGGGGGCGAGGTCCGCTACGGCGACTTCCTGACTGCGGTGGTCAACTTCCTTATCCTCGCAGCGGTTGTTTATTTCTTCCTGGTCGTGCCGACGCAATATCTTTTGAAGAAGTTCCACCCTACAGTGACGCCCCCGGCAACAAAGCCGTGCCCGCAGTGCCTCAGCGACATCCCCGTCGCCGCCACTCGTTGCAAGTTCTGCACCCAGCCGGTCACCAGCTAGTCGCAGCAAATCACGACCGCGCAAGGCGAAAAATGAAACGGTTATCCCGAACGATTTCATCCCGATAGAGGAATGAAGTCGAAGTACCTGCCAGTGCCGAAACTCGCCCCGGCCCACCTTTTGCGATACCCTGAGTCTGATCAGTATTCGACCGTCTGAGGACATTAGTTGACCCATCTTCGTTCTGTATCCTGCCTTCTCTCCCTTGCACTCATCGGCTCCGCCCAATCCCCCGCCCCGCAGGTCTTTGGCTTCCGCGACTTCGCCGAACAGGCCAAGTGGGATGCAACTTTCATGGCGGTTCCGGATGCTGCGCTCGCCGGGCAGCACCTGAAGACGCTCACTGCAGCGCCGCACTGGGCAAGTTCGCCGGAGGACTACGCCACTGCCGTGTACGTTGCCGACAAGTTCAAGGCTGCAGGTCTCCAGACCGAGATCGTCCCGTACAAGGTGTTGCTTAACAAGCCCGTCAAGATTCTCATCGAAGCGTTCGATGCGACCGGCAACAAGCTCATGTCAGGGCCCACACCCGAGCACGTTGATCCGAACAAGAACGGCGGCGATGCCTTTCAGAACGATCCCCGCATTCTGCCGGCCTTCAACGGCTCCTCTCCATCGGGCGATGTCACCGCTGAGGTTGTGTACGCGAACTACGGCACACTTGCCGACTTTCAGCAGCTCGCGAAACTCGGCATCAGCGTGAAGGACAAGATCGTCATCGTTCGATACGGTGAGAATTTTCGCGGCATCAAGACTTATATCGCGCAACAGTATGGGGCGAAGGGCGTCCTGATCTACTCCGATCCGGCGGACGACGGGTACTTCCGCGGCGACGTTTATCCGAAGGGTCCTTGGCGTCCGGAGACAGCCGTGCAGCGCGGATCGATTCAGTTCCTGCCGATCTATCCGGGCGACCCTACTACTCCGGGAATCGCCGCAACACCAGATCTGGCCGCATCCAAACGAATTCCTGCTGACAAGCTTCAATCGAACCAGCCGAGCATCCCCACCAATCCGCTGTCGTATAAAGATGCCGCTCCGATTTTGAAAGCACTGGGCGGCGACGAGTCTCCCCGCGAGTGGCAGGGCGCGCTTCCCTTCACGTATCACCTGGGAGCCAGTGCTAAAAACGCACCCGCCAAGGTCACGGTGCACATGCATCTCGAGCAGGACATTGCGCTGCGAACCATCTGGGATGTTATCGGCACGATTCCCGGCACCAGCCCGACGCAGAAGGACGACTGGGTTGTTGCCGGCAATCATCGCGATGCGTGGGTTTATGGAGCAGTCGATCCGAACTCCGGCACAGCCGCCATGCTCGAGACGGTGCACGGACTTGGTGAGTTGCTGAAGCAGGGATGGCATCCGCAGCGCACGATTGTCATCGGGAGCTGGGATGCCGAAGAAGAAGGTCTCATTGGCTCAACCGAGTGGGCCGAGCAGCACGAAAAAATTCTTGCTCATGCTGTCGCTTACTTCAATACGGACGTCGGGGTGTCCGGGCCCGACTTCACCGCCGCCGCTGTGCCCTCTCTGAAGCCGTTCGTCCGCGAAGTGACACAGCAGGTACCGAGCCCCAAGGGGGGCACGGTCTACGACCAGTGGAAGGCCGATCAGGCTGCCGCCGCGAACAATGCAAACCGCCGCAAGCAACGCGCCGCGGGTGTCGATACCGAGGTTCGCATCGGCACGCTTGGATCGGGCTCCGACTACACGCCGTTCATTCAGCACCTCGGTGTGCCGTCGACGGACATCGGTTCTGACGGCGCTTATGGTGTTTATCACTCAACTTTTGACGACTACACGTGGTTCACGAAGTTCGCTGATCCGACCTTTGTGTATGAGCAGCAGCAGGCGCGCGTCTTCGGGCTCGAAATTCTGCACATGGCCGATACTGATGTTCTCCCGTATGACTACCAGCTCTACGGTA
>Ga0206911_1010_pt1 | contig 51907 bp, 51 predicted proteins | sample Alteio_BWOrgHeat_74_FD_152956 | JGI IMG/M metagenome (GOLD analysis project Ga0206911, IMG submission 152956) | Enriched cells from forest soil in Barre Woods Harvard Forest LTER site, Petersham, Massachusetts, United States -... | ecosystem: Environmental > Terrestrial > Soil > Temperate forest >...
GTTGTTTTAACTATTGTTTAGAGATATTCAAGAAAGATAACAAGGAAGGAAATAAACTTTATTTGACATTTTCACATATTCCATTTTGTATGCTAGAATTAGCACGATCATATCATCATGGTTATGATTTGCCACAAGACAATAATCAAGAAATTTTATGGCTTAATAAAGTAATAAATCATCCCTATTCAACAAATAAAATACTTGGAGAAGCAATGAATTTTCTTGGTGATATTTATTATAATGGTAAGGTTTTTGATAATGCCTTTGCAAATTATCAAAAATCATACATTCTTGACAATAAAAAATCACTTTATAATATTGGTGTAATGTATGATAATGAAGAATATATAGAGAAAGATAGTAACATGGCCATAAAATGTTTTGAAAAAGTAATAAGTTTTAATTTAAATAATGAAATCACAAGCAATTCAATGTACAATATTGCTTCTATATATAGAAGAATGGATCCACCAAATTATCAATCCGCAATGAATTGGGCATTAAAATCACACGAACTTGGCAATAAATTAGCAACAAATCAAATCGGTCAATTATATCATTTTGGTAATGGTGTAACTAAAGATATTAATGAAGCAATTAAACATTATAAAGATAGTAAGACGGGTGATGGATATTGGAATCTTTCATGTATATACTTAGAACAAGGAGATTATCTTCGTTCTATTTATATGGTGAAACAAGCACAAAAAATATATGATTCAGAATATGATAAAGAATCATGCGAACAACGAATTAAAATGATTATAAATGATCATTATATGGATTTTGCAAATGTTATTGAGGATAATAGCAGTGATTCGAATGATGATGAATTTTTAATTGTTCCAACAAACTAATTTTTTTTATGTTCGTCTGCAACATTCTGCACCGAATGGTCTATCACGTCTTCCACAGCATCTAACACTTCTGACAATTTCATTTATTGTGTTATAACTCGTTGGGCCATAACCAAATGTCAACGGTGCCAAAGTATTTGGACAACATACTTCCCGATTATTATGCCCATGAATATGACAACATGCTTTAGAATCAAAATTACCAAATTCTGGACAACAAAAGTGATTAGTTAGTTGTTCATTACTTAATGTATTCATTAAAACAGAATTTGGTCCATTAATAGTAATTAGCCTCGACACTTTAGGAATAAATATTTCTTGAACATCATCCATTCCATAATATGTGATGGAAAATATTAAATCAAACTGAAAATTTTCGGTGTGAACGACAACTTCAATATCAGATTTTGGATTAATTATATATGGGAATTTTGGTTGTGTTTTGATTGGATCTTTTGAACATTTTGTATTTTTAAGACAGACTAGTACCCGACTATTCCATTTATTATTTATATTCAATGTAAATTCAACTGGATCTGGAACTGGATCTGGATCGGCCATTGTATATATTATAATAAGACAATTATTATTCAATATCGCGGCCACAACAATTATTGCACTTTTTTACATGAAATTCCTCCTTACATTCTTTTCCACAACATCTTAATTTACGACATGGAAATTCAATTGGTAAAATAGATGCAGGATCAATAATTTCCGGTGTAGGTAAATATACTATATTATCAATTGAATTAATAATGATTGTCAATACTAATTTTGGTAAGTTTGGTTGAACAAATGATAACATTTCATCATTAAAAATATCTATTGTGATATCTTGATCACACGCAGATGAAAAAGGTGGATGGATAGTTATTCTTTTTGCAGATCCTATTTTATTATCTAAACAAGTGACAATTGTGTCTAATAGGACACAATTGGATGGATTAACTGACACAACTACCTTATTACCAGTATTATTTATAACCTCATATGTTAAAATTTTAGTAATAAAAGTAGGACCGAGAGGATCAAACGAAATGCCGGTATTTGATTCAATAGTAATAGTTCTATCTTCTGTTGGTAAAGTAGGAATTACATATTCTCTACCATTAGTCGGAAAAAATACAGTTGGTGATATTTCCTTTGAACTTAGAAACGAAAACGATTTACTTTCATCTGATTCAATTTTATAAAATTGGCCACGTGAAATCGGTGATACTTTAATTGCTTCAGAAAAATTATTTGTAAAAATTATTGTATAACTCATATCTTTATACATATATTCAACATATTTTTTATATTGAATATATTTTAAATTAAAATATTACAATTGTGAATTATAAAATGTTTATTTATTTTTTTTGTCTGTCAGCTTATCTTTAATTTCATTGATCATATTTCGGCGTTCAATAACTGACATTATCTTTTTCTTATCAATTTTTGGTGGTTCTGAATATTTCATATCCGGAATACTTTTTTGTAATAATGTCAAAAATTTTGTATATTTTATCTTAGTTGCTTTTTGATATATTTGATTAAAACTATCTTGACTAATTCCACAACCAAGGTTTGCTAATGTAATAAAACATTTGAGACAAATATTCTCATCTTTCTGACAAACAGATAAAATAATATTTTTTGGAAACATTGTTCCTGATTCTTTTACTTGAAATCCTTGTTTTAATAAAAAGGCAAATCCATCAATCCATCCCTTATATAATGCATGTTGAATTGGTGTTGTATTATCTATATTACTAAGGATACCATCCAGCTTATGTCTTTCATTTTCTGGAATTTCCTTGAGAAATTTAATCAAATTGTCATATTCGCATTTATTTATAATGCTATGGAATCTTCTTTTTAATTTTTGTTGAGCCGAATCATGTTTTACTGGATATGTATAAAATGAGAAATTTTCATCACCCAATACATTTGTAGGTGCAACTGTAGGTGCTACTATAGATGCTACTGTGGGTGCTACTGTAGGTACTATTGTAGGTGTTATTATGGGTTCAATTGTAGGTGCAACCGTGGGTTCAATTGTAGGTGCTATTGTAGGTTCAACCGTTGGCTCAACTGTAGATGGTTCCACATGTTCAACTAAAGATGGATCTGTATTTTCTATATTTTGTTGATTTGTAATGTCCACGTCAGTCATTACTATAAAATTATATTTTTAAAATAGTTTTTTAAACGAAATATATTAGGTTATCTGATTTATAATAATTATCTTATATATTAGATATATGAATAGGAAATCAAGTAGTATAATAAATATACGATTATTTCATAATTGGGTCAAAAGAGAATTATTAAATCAGTCTGTCAGTCTTTTGAGAAGTAATAACATAAATGAAATTGCATTATTAGATTTGGCAGTTGGAAAAGGAGGTGACATGCAAAAATGGTATGATAATAAAATATATAAAGTAGTCGGTTTTGATATTGATGAAAAAAGTATAATCGAGGCCAAAAAAAGATATGGGCAACTTGTCCATCAATTAAAAAGAAAGAAAGTACATAAATTACCACAATATGAATTTCATGTGTTAGATCTGTCCAAACCATTTAATATTCCGAAAATAAAAACTATATTAGGTTCACGTTTATTCCAAATAATATCATGTAATTTTGCAATCCATTACTTTTTTGATAAATTTGAAAGTCTTGATACTTTAATTAAAATTGTTGGAAATTTTATAGATAGTGGTGGATTCTTTATCGGAACAACAATGGACGGTGGTAAGCTAAGGGATTTATTCGAAAACCAAAATAGAAAAATTGTTGAAAATACATTATTTAAAATAGAAAATCAAATGATCAAATTAAATGCCCCTTATGGCAATTTATATACAGTAGATCTCGGTAAGGCTACAGATACAGAACATTATTTTGCTGGTAATACATCAAAAGAATATTTAGTGGATATTGAAGAATTAAAAAATGTATGTAAGGGCAACAAATTAATTTTAATAGGAACGACTGAATTTCAAAAATGGTATAATGTTTATATTAATAATAATTCTAAAAATAAATTAAATGATGAAGAAAAGGCGTTCAGTTATTTGAATTTTTCATTTGTATTTTCAGCTGAGATCCGTTAAATGATGTTAAAATATATTAAGCTGAATGTTTATCAATATATATTTCGATTTTATATAAAATATTTAACATACATGAATACAAATCGTCAAAATATAATTTCAAGCTAGTGCAGAACAGGGTAATAGTGATGCTATAAATAATTTAGCAGTCATGCTTTTTAATAGTAGTGTATCAGATTACAAAGAGTCTTTTAAATTATTCCAAACCAGTGCACTTGCAGGAAACTCTTGTGGTCAAGTTAATTTGGCCGATATGTATTATAATGGTTTGGGTGTTGAGCAAGATTGTAACATGGCTTATAAGTGGTATAAATTAAGTGCTTATCAAGATAATATCAATGCTCAATGTGCTTTAGCAAAATATTACAGTAGCGAACCGACCATCGAATTGGTAGAACCTGATTCACCTATTGAACAAAAAGAAAGTGATGACAAAATTAAGTTAATATGTGGTGCAAATTCAGATGACATTGAACTTGTTATAAAATAATTTCAACAGCTGAATTTCTAATATTCATTATATCATTAAACAAAGTACTTTCTTTTAAAATAACTTTATTTTTTTTATACACAACACCATAAAACATATTATTAATGATATAATCAAATAATAGTATATAGGAATAACAGTCATTATAAAATAAATTTATAAACAATTCATATAAATACTTTTTATTTGAATCTACCATTTTACTCAATATAAAATCAATTTCATTTATAATATTAGCAACCCGACTTCTATTTTTTTTTATTGGTATAATATAAGGTTTAACAGGATGAATAAAATAAATTTTTAAATTTTCATAATCTTGATTTTTAATAACTTCAAATAATATTTTTAATATGTTATTGTAACTTGCTACTAATTGTGAGATCTTTATTTTTCTAAATCTGCTTAATAATTTAGTCAATATCGATTGTATATTTTTTGGTGTTCCAAATTTTACTTTTAACCATATCTCATCGGGTGCAAATTGAAAACCAAAACGTTGATAAAAAGTCATTCCTTTTTCAATTAACTTAAAAAATGATAAATCTATTTCATTGTCATGGCAATTTATTCGTGTACCATCATGTAGAGTTACTTTTTTTGCACCTAATATTTTTAATAATTTTAAAATTGTTTCTACCATTTCAGTTCCTGATATTGTATTTGTTTTATTAATGTTTGACATATAACAATTATTATTTTTTTTATATTCTGTATCAATAAAATCAATTTTAAATGGAAATAAATATTGTTCTCTGTCTTCCCCTTTCATATCATAAATCAATGAATAGTAATTCATATTATTATAATTAAATGTTACTTTATATAATTTGGAAGGTAGCGATACGTCATTATTTTGAATAATAAAATTATTTCCATATTTTTTTTTTATTAAACTTATATTTTTTTGTAAATCATTAGTGAATTTTAATGAAACATTATTTAAATCAAATATTTTTACCATTATATATTTAACTATAAAAAAACATTGAAATATTTATTATTTGATTTAATCATTTTTATAATAAAAATAATAAAATGTCAATCTTAGTAACAGGCGGAACAGGATTTATTGGAAGTCATACATGTGTTGAATTATTAAATGCTGGTTATAATATTATAATTATTGATAATTTATCTAATTCAAAAATACAAGTTATTGATCATATTAAAAAAATAACAGGAAAATCTTTTCAATTTTATCAAATGGATATGTTAAATAAAGTTAATCTGGATTTTTTATTTCAGAAACATAAATTTACACATATCATTCATTTTGCTGGTTTAAAATCTGTTTCTGAATCAAATAAACAACCATTGTTATATTATTCACACAATTTAACTATTTTATTCAACTTATTAGAAGTTATGGAAAAATATAATTGTCATAATATTATATTTTCATCATCTGCCACTGTATATACAAATCAAAATGTGGCGTCTTTTACACCATACAACGAAAGTGAAACACCAATAGGAATTGGAATTACCAATGCATATGGTCAAACAAAATATATGCAAGAAAAAATATTAGATGATTTATACAAATCTAACAACAAATGGAATATAACAATTTTAAGATATTTTAATCCTGTCGGCTCACATACATCCGGTTTATTAACAGAAAATCCGAATGGATTTCCTAATAATTTGATGCCTTATATCGTTAAAACTGCAAAAGGTGAATATAAAGAATTAAATATATTTGGATCAGATTATGAAACTCGTGATGGAACATGCATTAGAGATTTTATACATGTTGTAGATTTAGCTAAAGGACATATTCAAGCAATAAAAAAAATTAAAGGTTTTAATATTTATAATTTAGGAACTGGAAAAGGAACAAGTGTATTGGAAATTATTAAAATATTTGAAAAAGTACATAATATCAAATTAAATTATATTATGAAAGATAGACGAACTGGTGATGTACCAATTTCATATGCAAATGTCGATAAAGCAAAAATAGAATTAGAATGGCAAACTGAAAAAACAATTGAAAATATGTGCAGAGATTCATATTTACAGAATTAAATTATTTAACTCCAATATCATTTCGTTATGCAAAGGTTCTGCCATTTCCTTTCCAGATGGTGTCCGGATAAATTCATCTTTTAATCTCAACAATTTTTCTTTTGCATGCTCTACAACTTTTTTATTTATTTCGATTTCACTTAAATTATTTCCATCAATTACTTTAGTATATTCAACACATCTGTCAATTCCTTTTTTACCAATTGCCTCTAATTTATCGGCATCGCTAACGATATTTCTAATAAATAATCCATCCTGCCCAAGTTTCTCTTCCCAATCCAATTTTTCATTATTTTTTATCGCCTTATTTTCTTTACTATATGAAATTCTATCAATAATATCTGTTATTAGTTCTGCATCATCTGGTACTGTTTTATTTAAAAAATTTATTATATTTTTTTTAATTTTCCCATCTTTATCATATTTATGATCGGCTACGTCATGTAATAATGCAACAATAATAACCATTTCAATGTACTTATTTATTTTTTCATTATCTGTAATTTGCATTCTGTCGATTTCCTGTTCTAAAATATCAATTGCTATCATTGCTACTGTTTTCATATGGTTAAATCCATGACTTTCATCACGACCGTCACATTCTTTAATTACAAATTCACAAACTGTATTATACAATTCCATATCACCATCATAATTTTCCATAGTTTGAATAAATATATATAACTATATATTTGTTCAAATAAATAAATAATCAATTTTTACCAAAAGGCGTCAGTATTATCGCGATAAACGGTTGTTCGAACAGTTCGAGCTGTAACGCGTGGCTGAGGTTGAGTAGTAGTTGTCACTGTAACTCCTGGAGTTGATTGATGATAATGAATGCCGGCTGGTCCAAATGTCAAACTTTCAGTCGGTGCATGAGTGACTGTATGAACGGAAGTACCATATGTATGCATTGGAGGGATTGGTGGGATAGGAGGTATCGGAGGCATCACATATGGTGAATATCCTGATTGTACATATACAACAGGGGGAGTAGGTTGTACATGTGTTGTTTCATATACAGTTGTATGATGATGTGTTACAGGTGGTGGCGGAGGGGTGGGTGTATAATAAGTTGTTGATGTTTGAAATCCTGAAGGACGTTCATATGTATAAGTAATTTCATTGCCCATTTTATAATATGATAATATATATTTTTATAAATGGATTAACTTATATATTATTAATTCAATTTTTTCCATCATACATACCAAGCCAAATTCCATAAAATATTGACGCAAGATTTTCAATACTATGTTCTTCTTTTTGTTTAATTTCGCATATTGATTCAAGTAATGCCTTGTTATCAGTCTTATTTAGTTGTGAAGATAAGTTAATAAGTAACTGTTGGGTTTTTTCTGATGTATTTGCTTTCTCGCTTCCATAAATATTTTTAATCCTTTCTAATGCCAAATTACTTTTTTCCTTGTATTTTTTATTTAGATCATTTTGCATTTCAATTGTTTCTTTGACTATTTCTTCATTTTGTTTCTTATTATATTTATTCATTTCATCAGCAACCATATCAAATGGAATTTCAATAATAAAATATTCAGCTACTAACTCATTTTTCTTTTCTTTGACAGTATTTGAATAAAGCCATCCAGCATCCTGTTTTTCAATTGTTGTATTCTTATATTCTTTAATTGTATTGTCTTCTTGTATAATGTAAGAACCATTTTCAATAAAATCAATATCTTTTTGTTCATAATCAGTTATCACAAATGTGTCTGGATTTTTTTGAGCAACTTCTAACATTTTTGCTTTTGCTTCCTCAAGTGTAGCCTCTTTTGCAATTACATTACATTTAGTTCCTTCCTTTTTACAGATTATGTACATATTAAATATATATTGGATTATATTAATATAATATAAGCAATGATTAATAAATTCAAATTTTAATTATATTTATATCCCGAAGCCACCAATTTTTCCTGCCATTTTTTTGCTTCGGATTGATCACGATGATTTGGTAAATAATAATGCCATAAATTGTAATATGCCAATGGGTATTTAAATTCAGCTGCTTCAAGTAATTTTGGTAGTTCATCAATTTTAAGAATATGACATAACATTGGTTTCATAATGTAGATAACAGCAATTAAATTTTTAATGTCCGGTCGATTATTTTCGCGTTCCTTACACCATTCTAATAATAAATTTGTATCATCATCATTTAATTGCCAGCAACATAAACCAATATTTGTAGCTTTTGAAAATTCCATGCATTCTTCAGTATATGTAGAATATTGTTTTTGAATTTCCTCAAGAGATATCTTCGATAATTCTACTTTTTTTTTATCTTGTTCATGTTGTATCATAATTTCCTTTTGTCTTTCTTCCTTTCGTTTTTTTATGCGTGCCTGTATATCCAATTTTCTTTTCTTTTTTTCTTCTTCTTTCTTACAAATAAATGCATCATCCAATACAGTTTGAAGAATTTCAATAATAATATATTCAGACACTAATTCATTCTTGGTTTCTTTAATTGTTGAATTATATAACCATCCAACATCATCCTTCGCAATTGTTACTTTTTTGTATTGCTTAATTACATCATTTGTAATTTCATTATAATAACTATCATCAACAGGAGTATTCTTTTTAATTTCGTCTAATATCCAATTAACAGCATCTACATGCGTATCCGCTTTTATGACATGAGTAAATTTATTATCTTTTTTTTTATAAATGATGTGCATACGAATTATAATCCTCATATATTATATTTACTACATCAATCATTTTATTTTTCATCTTTTTTTAATTATTTTTCTTATTTTGACTTATTAAATAATTGTGACTCATCACATTTTTCCTTCTAATCATCTGATTCATTGATTGCCATAAGACATCATCATTATTTGATGCTACAGATGCCTGTTGCTTTAATTCATCAAATTTTTTCTTTTCTTGGTCAAATATTTTTATTTTTTCACTGAATTCCTTTTCCATTTCATCAAATTTTTTTTTCTTTTCTTCAAATGCCTGTACATCTTCATCAAATAATTTCCTCTGATCAATTAATAGTTTGAATTGTTCATCTAATAATTTTATTTCCTCTTTTTTATTATCATAATCATCAAGGAATATCAAATCGTCGCCCCCTACATATGCATAATCACGTATATCGTTAGACAAATCATCTAATTGACAATCCATTATAATTATACTGTATAAAAAAGTTGAAAAGAATAAATATAAAAACTTGCTATTATATTTAAAAAACAAATTAAATATAATGGGTGTTCTTATACAAAGTGAAGATGAGAAGTTTAATGTATGGGAGTCAGGATCACCTCAGTATGGTGAATTTTTGAATCAATTGGGATGGATTATTTTAAATAAATATAAAGTTAAACCTGCAAGATTAATATATATTGAAAATGATTATGAGGAGTCTACAATTGGTTTAACAAAATATCCTGAACTAAAAGGAATGATTACTGAACATATGAATAAATTACAAACTGAAATTAAGAAGTATGATTTATATAAAAAAATATATTTTAATATGCCAACAGAACTTTCGCCAGACGACGATCTTGAAAGTATCGCAGGTCATTGCCATTATAAAAATAAAGATATAACTAAAAATGTTATAGATGCAATTAATATTTTATATTTAAAAACGTCATATGAAGAAAATGCATGGAATAGTTACGAATGTAAAACATTATATACATTCCTTATGTTTTTAGAAGGAGAAATTGATAATTATATTTTACCAAAGTCATCACCATTTACTGAAATAATAAAATTTAGAATTTCAAATTTGTTGAAAGGATTAAAATACTGTTATGAAAATAATCAAAAAGCAATTTTCCATTAATCTTTAATTTTTTGAATTTCATTAGAATAATTGTATGTAATAATTTTTGCATTGCCATTAACTGCAGAACCAATTTGAATATGTATTGGATTATCTAATTTAGTTCTTTTACCTGAATAAGTGAACTGTCTTTTCTTCGATCCTCTGGTACATTCCTGAATTTTAAATTTTACATCTTCACCATTTTTATATTTATTACTTTTTATTAAAGAAGTAAATGCCTTATTAGCAGCTTGTTTTGGTTTCAAACCACAAAATCTTCCTTCTGTTCCTGTATCCGATAATAGTCTAAAATATCTTAATTTTGGGGAATAATAATCTTTATCATTCACAATATCCTTATCATTATAATCATTATTTATTTCGTCTTGTTCATCATTTGAAATATCCTCATCATCACTATCTATTTCTATTTCTTCTTTTTTATCATTTGAAACATCTTTAACAATTTCTTCTTTATTGTGTTTCATTAAATTTTTTTCTTTATTACTCAATTTAAAATTTGGATTAAAGTCGGGTTGTAAATTAAATTCTTCTTTTTTGTTTTCATTTAAAGTGTCTTCTTTGATGGTCTCTTCCTTTTTGTTTTCATTTAAAGTGTTTTCTTTAACAGTATCATTGCTTACATTTAAAGTGTTCTCTTTAACGGTCTCATCACTTACATTTAAAGCGTCTTCTTTGACGATCTCCTTTTTATTTTCATTTAAAGTGTCTTCTTTAACAATCTCTTCTTTTGTGCATTCATCATCTTTATAATGAACTGGATTAAATATTTCGGATGTTGACATTTAATAAAGTAATATAAACAAATAATAATACATTAATTCATTAAATGTCTAATAGTCAATTTTTTCATATATTTGATTTTGATGGAGTTCTTTTTGATTTCAGAAAAACCTGGAAATTATTTCCAAACACAATTCAAATCCTTAAAAATCTAAAACAGAAAGGATATCGAATAGCTTTAGCATCGAAGAGACAAGCGAATAGTAGTTTTTCTGAACAGATATTAAATGTTTTACGCGAAAATAATATCCATGATTTGTTTGATGGTATTTATATTGCTGACCAAACAAAAGTTACACACATATTAACAATGCAAAATAATTTAGAAAAAAAGTATGGAACATCTTTAAAACCCATATTATATGATGATGATGAGCAAAATATAAAAGAATGTTCGTCTGCTGGATATATTACTGTACATATTAATACCCATGAAGGAATAAAGGAAAGCGACATTATAAAGGAGGACAGCTGATGAAATAGGATTCACCGTGCACAGGTACCAAAGTATGGATTCCATAATTCTCCAGTTAATATTCTTTTTCAAAGAAAAAGAGATATTAATAACTGGAAAATTCTCAAGTGTATATCTCTTTTTCGAAGAAAAAGAATATATATTTGGGAATGAGGAAGTGGAAGACATATTATGGACAACAATACTTTTATGTCAGTGCATAACTTACCATACGATGAGACCAGATTCCATCCGGCGACATCGTAAGGGTTTGAATCCGGCAATAAAAGGAGGACAGCTGATGAATCCTAAGCATCATGCATCCATCGCGTTCCTTTTTATAAATTTTAACCTATATAATTTATATAATGTCTTTCGCTGAATTAAATAATATTTGTGATCACAATGATATGACCAATTTGTCAATAAATAAAATGCAGGCACGCGATAAAAATACACGATACACTTGCAATAAATGTGGCTTGCAAGTTACAAAACCAATTGAAATTATTAAAAATTCAAATCCAAATTGTCCACATAATCACCTAGTTGATGATAAAATCCAATTTAATGATGGAACACACAGATATAAGTGTTATAATTGCAATAAATTAATTATAAAAAATTTATTTAATGATACTGAAGATGAAGAAGAATTAACATTAGGCAATTGATGAAATAGCGATCGAAACAGCATCTGATATACTCATTTTCTTTTTAAGAATTTTATAAATTTCATCTTCGACAATACTGGAACCAGGTGTTGTTCCATGTAATTTTAATAATTCTTCTTGAGATTTAAGTGTATCAGCCATCTTAGCAGATGCAAAGAACCCTATAGGCAATGTAATATTTTCTTTTTCAGCATTGGCAAGAAGATGCAGAAACCTCCATTTAGAATCTTTAACATCAACACACATATCATAGATTTTATTTAAATCATTATGTAATTTCTTTTTATCATCGTATGGGCATTCTGCAATTTCCATTAAATATTTCAATGCCGGACGTTTAAATTGTTTCATCCTTTCTTTAGTTGATGTGGCTACAAGCGTCCACAATAAAGCATTGATTTGTTTTCCTTCTAATTTTTCTAATTGTCCAACATCAAATAATACTAATTGATTTGATTTTGGATTGAACACAATATTTCCAAAATGTAAATCGCTCATTATAATACCTTCCTCAAAGGCCACTTTAATTGCAGTTTTATGAAGTGATTCAACAGCCTGCATTATAATTGAATGTTTTGGGTCTTCAACTTGCCCTTTCGCAAATATTTTAGCTAAAGTCTTTCCATCGGCAAGATCTCGAATTAAACAACGAATTGCCACAAAGTTAACATCTGGAATAGATATATATTTATCTTTTCCATATCCTGTCTTTTTTAGTTCTTCAAACGCCTCATATTCCAATGCCAAATCCATTTCTTTAAATACCATTTTTTTGATTCGATTCACTAATCCTGTAATTTGCTTAATATTCCCGAGTGCTTTAAGGGTGGCCAATGCATCATCCTCAATTCCTTTCCTAATTAAAGCAATTGCCTGAATATCGCCATTTTTCATTTCTCCTAACATTACATCTTTAACTGATCCAGTACCTAACAACTTGCCGATTTTCTTAATATCACCTCTCATTGGTAATGGGATGGTATTCCAAAAATCTAATAATCCTTGTGGCTCATTAGTATCACGTAACTCGCTAAAAACTTCCCGATATGCTTCCGGGACTAATGGATCTTCCGACATAATTTGTCCTAATTTAATAGCTACAATCCCTGCATTTCCTAATAATGTTTTCATGAAGATAATATTGTTATCATGTTTCTTAAATGTTGTCATTAGCATTTTTGCTTGAACATGAACAGGTAGTGCCTTAAAAATAGTTCCGAGATGATCTGCAAATTTACTAATTTCCGGATCTGTTGCTAATCGTGATAATAAATATTTATCAATCATAACATCATATGCTTCTTTGGGTGCCTTATTAATGAGTGTTTTAATAGCCCCCTCAATAACATAATTTTGAATTACTGGATGTAAATTTTGGAATTGATTTTTTAATTCATTCATACTAATGTGAACACTCTCATTTCCAAAAGTTAAATCATTTTCCGGCCTTGATCCTTGTAAATATTCAATCAGCTCATTCATTTTATCAATTTCAGGAAAACTTATGATGGCCTTTTTTAATAATTCAGCTTCTAATGAATATGGAATTTTGTTAGTTACATTATGACCTTCCAAAATTTTGGTATCTATCCATTTATTTTTTTTCAATTCTTCCTCTAATTCACTATTGATTGCCAACTGTAATTCCAATGAATTGGGATAAATCTTTTTAAGACCCTGAATACGGTGATCAATATTCTCAATTCCTTTAATATAATCAATTAAACTATCTCGCATGTATTTCATTGTTTTGAATAACAAACTCTTGTTCATATTACTTTTTACTTCTGTAATTAATTGTGCCCATTCATCAATTGTGATAGGTTTTTTTAATTCACCAACATCATCATCTGAATCAACTGGAACCTTTTGTTCTGGTAATTGTGCAAAATATGCAAGTTTAGCTGCCAAATTATGTTCTTCATCAAAACTCTGTTTAATTTTTGTTGTGATTGTTTTTTCTGGGTCCTTCAGTTTATAATATACACCGAATGTTGTAGCTAATCCGATTGTTAATCCACCAAATAAAAATTTCCTTGATTTGATTTTTGATAGAATCTTTTCCCTATCAATTATGGTTTGCACATAGCTTTTTTGCGCCGGAGTAGATAATAATCTTTTTTGCAATATGGGTTTTTTGTACGAAATTGCCCTCGCATTACATACTTGCGGGGAACACTGTAATTTACATAACCGAGCACACACTTTTATTGCTCTCAACATAATGGATATATGGTGATTTTTTATTAAAAAGTATATATGGACTTCAAATTTCATCTTTTTTTATGTTATAAATAAATTTCGCAATATAACATATACAGAATGCCAAATGATTGTTGTAAATTTCCACCAGTTCACGTTAGAAGATCAATAAATAATACAAGATCATTAATTTCATCAAATTTGCCTCCATGCATCCAATGTTTGCCCAGATGTAATAGTAGACACGTAATGAATAGCGATCCATGGAAAATGTGTATTCATAATTGTCTAGATAATTGTAATGAATAAATTTCGCAATATAATATATACAAAATGCCAAATGATTGTTGTAAATTTCCACCAGCTCGTGTTAGAAGATCAATAAACAATACAAGACCAATAGTTCCACCAATAGTTGGTGGTCCAAATCCATCGTGTCTTCTCCGTTGTCTACGGGAACACCCTGATTTGGATAGAGAATATTTTGCCTGTACACAAGGATGCATATGAAGTATGTATAAATTCATTTTGTTCATCTTGCCCCCCGTTTCCTTAAATATAAATTAATCCTCAACACCAACAAAACAAATATGTTTCTTTGTTGAAACTGTCTTTTTATGACATGTTAAACATTCAACATATTTAAAATCACATTCTTCCTTATGTGATTTTAATAAACTAGTCTGTATTGGTGATTTGCAATATTTGCATCCTGTTAAATTATGATTGCATGTAGACATATGTAAATTAATATATTTGTAATAAAACAGACCACCGCAATATTTACATTGAAGTTGATTTGATAAACATTTTTCCTCATGTTCCTCAGGGAATGTTCTGATCATTTTCTGAGAACATTTAACACAATTAGTTGTATCATTTACATCATGATGAATGTACAATATATGTACTTCCTCATCACCTTGTATCTTTAGTTCATCCATTGGTAATTTAGACATATTATATTTAATTATAATATATCCATATATATACATCAAAAATCAATTTTTATGAAATCACATCGGATTGTATCAAACTAACATAAACTTTTTCTTCCATTTATAAATTGTGTGTGGTGATCGTACATTATTTTCATTACATTATTAATTTGTTCTGGTGGCAATATTTTTTTAATTTCGTCAAAGCAAACCACCCTAATCCGTTCATCTTTAATATTATGCCAACCAATTGAAAAATAATAAATTGCTAAATCTTTTTTTTTTCCTTGATAAAGTTTTGCCAAATTAAAAAATACCATACCATTTTGATATTTGCCATGTTCAACGGATTTTAAATAATATTCTTCCGCTTTAATATCATTTTTTACATACACATGGTAAAAAGTTGCCAAATTAAAATATGCATTTATTTGCTTTATATCACCTTTTTCAATTGCGAGTAAATAATATTGTTCTGCTTTATCGAAATCAGGAACTTTAGAATTAACACATATATATGCCAAATTTTCATATGCAGCATAATTTCCATGCTCACATGCCAAAAGAAAATATTTTTCAGCTTTCTCACTATTTTTATACAATAGAAGACTTATTGCACCTAAATTGTTATATGCATGACTATTTCCATTCACTGATGCTTGTAAATAATATCCCTCCGCTTCTTTATACATTTTTACACCCATATATAAATGAGCTAAACTCATTATTGCATCAACATTACCCATTTCAATTGCTTTTAAATAAAGTTCTCTAGCATTTATAATATCAGCCTTTTTTAAACGTTCTACGCCTAACTGATGTATTTGGACGGCCTCATCATCTTCTGGTGTATCCGGTACACATAATTTTATATTTGTTGCGTTGCCAGTATCAGTAGGAATAACTGCCCCATAGTTATTTTTATTACCCATTGATATATAATAAATAAAAGATTTATTTAAACAATTGAATCCAACCAAAATTCAATTTTTATTAGTTAATTACTTTTTTGAAAAAGTAATTAACTAATAAAAATTTAGTTTCCGTTGATTAATATATCTTTCCTCTACAAGGAAAGAATATTAACCGGAGACAATTTTTATCAATTTATTTTTAAATTAAATTTATAAATTGGATACAATATCATGATTTACATTGATTGTGAAATTATGAGGTAATCCAATCTTAAATGGTGATAAATCATAATTCAATTCACAAATATCTCGACTATATGTTATATCATATGATTCATCAAATCTAAATCTTAAAGAAGTTTTATATTTATTTTCAAGGCATTGGATTATTTCTCGAATTGTTGTTTTATAATGATTATGGTTTATTTTAATCACATGGTCTTTTGATATTTTAATTGTTGCTACTCCAGATTCATCAAATGTCCAATTTTTGTTTTCAATATGTGAATCCATTTGATGATATAATAATTAATCATCATTTATTCAACATATCGCATGGTGTATGTTTATCAATTTTTTCTGATTTTTCCAAATAATGTTCTCCCATATACTTCAATTCATTAATAAAACCATTATTTGGCCAAATATCATATTTTTTTGATCTGGCAAATTTTATTGCATCATCTAAAATTTGTTCATGATATTTCATTAAATATGCAATAATAACGGATCCTGATCGCGACCTGCCCATATAGCAGTGAACTAAGACATTTTTCCCTTCTTTAATTAAATTATGAATGGCATCAACAATTTCAACAAGTAAATGGGAAATTTGTTGATCCTCGCGATCATCCCAAAAATATTTTTTATACTTGAAAGAATCAATAAACTTATTCTCCACTTCATATGCAACATTTATAATTGTATCAATCTCGTTATTTATCAGTTCATCCATATTATGAGCATTCCATACACCTCCAATATATAAATGTGGTACAATTTCCACCATATGGTTCGCATTATGATCTTCTTCAGATGCATCAATGAAATGACAACACTTAGGACAAATTTTTGATTCTTTCTTCTTCATGACTTTATTTTCATGTTTTCCGTCATATATATCCAGTTCAGTTTTATTGAAAAGTATTTTCAGAAGTTTTTCATTATCTGTGGAACTTTTTGGATCATCACAATTCGATTCCAAAAATTGCCACCAGTCTTCATTTTGTAAAGCCATAATAAGTATGTATATTAATAAATTTATATGGAATGAACTTATTAATTTTAAATCAATTTTTCTCACAAGTCAGACAGACCCTAAAGGCTGAGCCAAACTTGTCAAAGACAAGTTGTGGGTCACTTCACGAATCTCATTGGAACATGTTTCGCCCGATACACTATCATATTTAATCATAGATTGTTATCAAATTACATTTGGTAATAATCTATGTTATTGTATGATGACACAGATGGCAGAGATCGTCCAATTATTATTCGCCCAGTATATCATCATATTTAACCATAGATTGTTATCAAATGTAATTTGATAACAATCTATGTTATTATATGATGATACAGATGGCAGGGGTTTGCAATAAATGCTTAACTAATAAATCGATTAAAAGTTGGTTTCTGTAAAATTTCCAATAATCGTTTATCTTTAAGCATTTGCAAATTTGGTGGCGTTAGTGCAAATGGTGGCGGTGGTAATGGTGATTGCATTACAGACCTACCAGTAATTATTTCATCATATGGTTTTTCCTTTTGTGACATTGAACTTGATCGTGCATGTGTTTTCAGTGACGGTCGAGCACAAGGAATGTCTTTGTGTTCTTTTTCAAGAAATCCAGCAAAACTTTGTACTCGATTATGCAATTTTTTAGTTTTTATACAAATCCGATTTGTCCATACATAATCATATGGTTCCATTGTCATATCGATATCAATATTCCTATTATGACGTGGATCAATAACAAATTCCAATTTTTGTTGTTCTGCAGAAGCAATATCTGGATTGTTTAAATCAGAATATACACGAACATTCAGATATTTGGAAATAGTAACGTCCATACAATCTTCTTTATATTTTTTTTCAACATCTGCTTTAACAAATTTAAATGCCTTTTTCATCAACTCAACTGGATCATCTGATGTAAAAACTGTCATGAAAACTTTATAAACATTTTCTTTATTCAATTGTACAAATGAACCATAGTTATCAGCCACAAATTTAACAAATATTAAAAAAGAATATTGAATTTTTCCAACTTCTTTAATTTCTGATGTAGTTTTGCTTGCCATTCACAAAAGTATGAATAAAAGGATTCAAATGTAATCGAATTCCTATGTATTAATATTTTCAATTTTTTTGGTTGATGTACTGAAAAAATTACTTGCCTTTATAACATTCGGGACACATAATACGTCCTTTATAACAAGTGCAAAATGTATTAATCATACCTGATTGACATTTTTTATTTATACATTTTCCATATTGAAGTTTATAGCCATCATTACAATCTTGACAATATGCTGTAAAACAACCAGATCCACCACATTTTGAACAATAAATCCATTTTTTATCATTACAGCAAGTACATATTTCTTTTGATTTATTTTTTTTATATAAAATATTTCCCATTATTTAATAAAATAACATAACATTTACTAAGTTTGACAGTATATTGATTATTTCAGTTTTTTATATTATAAAAAAATTACTTTTCTTTCCAACATTCAGGACATCCGACTACACCTTTGTAACAAGTACAAGATACATGAATCTTTCCAAATCGATTACAATATGGATTAGTACATTCAGGCCTATATGTATCAGCAAATCCATAATGCCTTTTTGTTGGTGGATTTAATTTGCAATCAGGACAATCGAAAGCAAAATGATTGTCGCCCTCGCATTTTGGACAGTCAATAAATTTTGTATCATTGCAAATACTGCATTTTTCTTTTGTTGCACTTTTAGTTTCTACGGCCTCGACCATAGCTTTTCTAAATAATATATTGTTAAATTTAATAAGTTTAACAGTATATTGATTACTTCAATTTTTATTTATTGGAGATAATTTTTATTTAACTTCAAATAGTTCATATTCTGGAGCACCATAAAATCCATCGCTCAATTCGAAATGTAAGAACATACCATTTTCATCATTGGAAAAGTCAATTGATCGAATATCATAACATGTACATTTTGTAATGTCATAATTATATCCAGTAAATTGTGAACACCTATAGGCAGTACCTGGATCACATGCAAATACATACTTGCTTCTTAGCTTATGTGTATTATATTTATCAATTGTAACAATATTATTTTTAATTTCAACAGGAATTTTTCCTGTACTTGTGTGCATTTCGAATTTTCCATTAATCATTATGTTTAATGTATTAAATATTTATTTGTTTATATCGTTTTACCAACCTTTTGCCTCATCAACAATATACACAGTTTCTTGTTTAGAAATCATCCCACCATCACCTAAATTTGGTTTGTGCCAGCCGGCCATCCTGAAAAACATACGCCATCCGCGTATTTTCGTTGGCATTGCCCGATGTAAACTACTACTATCAAACAATATCATTTCTCCATCCTTTGTGTCATAGAAACAATTTCCCTTATAATCTTTTAAATATTTCATTAAATTCTCATGAACTTGTCGCCATAACGTTATTTCAGATGTTGGATTAACAACTGTTGTATTAAATGGAATTGTCAAGAATTGTGTATTGGATACCCCTGTCGTTTTGCTTTCCTCATTCCCTTCCATATAACTACTTGCTGTAGCTACTATGTGATGAGAAACTTTTGTTTTCTGTAAATCTGGTTGACCAAAATATGTCTCCCGATATTCACCGTCACAATGCCAGCCTGGAAAAGCGGGATACATATGACTTATTGGATAATCGCCCGGATATAATCGATGAATTCGCACATCAATATTCGGATACAATTGCGCTTTCGCCAATTCATCGAAATAACTTTGAGGTATTTTTGATAAGAACATATTTGCAATAGGACCACAATTCTTTTTCACAAATTCCGGAGTAGCACTATAAACTCCAACTTCCTTTTCAAAATCTTTAATTAAAAACTTTCCTTGAACATTTGTTAGGGTTTTAAAATTTGGTTTGAATTGTAAGTTTTGAGTACTAAACTGTCGTTGAACACTTGATGATTTTCTTTTCATTAGGTTAATATAACGCAATGCTTGACGGAATGCCATTTTTCGATATTATAATAATATCCATATAAAATGAACATCATATGGTTACCTTTGTTCAATTTTTATATTATGAAAAAAGTTGAATAATATTATGTTTACAATATATGATTAAAAATAACAATGAAATAATAAATGGATAAAAGAATCGATCATAAAACTATACAAAAAAAATGGCAAACTATTTGGGAATCAAAAGGTGTATTTAGTAAGAGATGTCCCGATAAACAAAAATTTGTTTTAGTAATGCCCCCTCCAAACATTACGGGAATTCTTCATGTTGGCCATTTTTTAAACAATTTATTACAAGATATTATAGCACGATTAAAACGGCTCGAAAATAAAAATGTGCTATACGTGGCTGGTTATGATCATTCGGGGATAGCAACCCAAACTAAAGTAGAGAAACATTTATTGGAACAAAACATCAAAAAATCTGATTTAACAAGAGAAGAATTTCTTATTAAAGCAAATGAATGGAAGGATAAATATAGTGCTATCATCATCAGTCAGTTAAAACAAATGGGAATCTCATGTGATTGGCAAAATATCAAATATACGTTAAGTGATGAATATAGTGTACATGTTAAAAAGATATTCAAAAAGCTATACGATGATGGACTAATTTATCGAGGTAACTACATGGTAAATTGGGATCCCAGCTTGCAATCCGCCATTGCTGATGAAGAAGTGGAAACAAGGGAAATAACTGCTAAATTATATCATATTAAATATAAATTAGTTGATTCCGACGAATTTTTAACTGTAGCTACATCTCGCCCTGAAACATTATTCGGAGATTCGGCACTTGCCATTAATCCAGATGACATCCGATATAACAAACTTATTGGTAAGAAGATGCTTATTCCTATTATCAACAAAGAAATTCCAATTATCGCAGACACATATGTTGATATGACGTTTGGAACTGGTGTGTTGAAAATCACTCCAGCTCATGACAAAAGTGATCATGAATTGGGCATTAAACATAAATTACCTATTAACCAAATTTTGGATAAATCAGGTTGTATCATTAATACAGATACAATTTATGATACAATGGATAGATTTGTTGCAAGAAAGAAATTATGTATTGAGCTAAAAGATAAAAAATTATTAGAAAAAGTAGATGAGTACAAATCTATTCAAAAAACATGTTATAGGACAGGAACAATTATTGAACCAATGATAACATTACAGTGGTTCGTGAAAATGAAACCATTAGCCGATATCTGTCGCAAAATGCATGAAAGTGGTCAAACAGAAATTAATCCAGCATCACAGATTAATAACTTTAATGCATGGCTTGATAATATTCACGACTGGTGCATAAGTCGTGCCTTGATTTGGGGACATCAGATACCAATTTGGTATTGTCCATCATGTAATAAAGAAATTTGTAATATTATTGATTCAATTGTAACTTGTCCAACTTGTAAAATTCAATGTCAGCAAGATCCTGATGTGTTAGACACATGGTTTTCCAGTCAATTATGGCCATTCGCTGTCTTTTCGGATGATGAGATAAAAGATTATTTCCCCACCGATGTACTTATTACTGGTAAAGATATTTTATTCTTCTGGGTGATCAAAATGATGATGGCATCCGGATATACCATGAATAACCCACCATTTAAAAAAGTGTATTTGCATGGTATTGTGCGCGATGATAATGGCAAAAAAATGGCAAAATCAGTTGGAAATACGATTGATCCAATAGAAATTATTGATAAATTTGGTGTGGATGTAATGCGATATACTTTAGCATTTATATTACCAAAGGATGGCGACATTATGATCAATATGAAATCATTTGACTTGGGCAAGACATTTTGCACAAAATACTGGAACATAACGCGTTTTTGTGAAAATGCTATAGAAGCTGATATTTTACAATTAGATAATAAGGAAATAAAATATGATGATGCAGAAAAAGATATAGTAGATAAATTGGCCAAAGTAAAAAAATCATATATTGAGGAAATTGATAATTTTAACTTTTCCAATGCAACAAAATTATTACAAACATTTATTTGGAATGATTTTGCGAACTCGTATTTAGAATCAGCAAAATCTTCATCAAATGAAATAAAACAATATGTGTTACTTAAAGTATTAATACAAATAACACAACTATTACATCCAATTATCCCTCATATAACTGAAGAAGTTTGGGAAATTTTAAATAAAAAATATAAATTTACCGACAAGTTATTATGTGAGTCAACTTTTTAAATATATTGTTGTTTGTTTATTCAATTATATGATACAAACTTTTAATTTATTTATATAAAAAAATACATTAATGATTTAGTAATAATCATCTACATCATAATCGGAATAGTCTCTCTCATATTCATCCCCAATCTCTTCCTCTTCCTCTTCCTCTTCCTCCTCCTCTTCTTCCTCTTCATTATCATCTACCGGCTTTTTTATTGGCTCTTCTTCCTCTACTGGTTCCAGTTCCTTCTTGACCATTTCCAAATCAGATGCCAATATTGGTTCGACATGTAACAGCTTTGCTACGCGCTTTGACAGTTCATTGTATTCTTCCTTACTGGCAATGTCCATATTATCTGCAACATCAAGCCAATCAAAACAAATACAATACTTCATTTTGCTAAGATACAATGCCATCATGTGGGATTCATTGGTGTCCGCATACAGACCATATTTATCTGCAAAGTATGGTAGTAAGTAGTGCAATCCGTTTGATACGTAAACAGCACCATTGCCATCAGGACGTATTGCACTTACATCAAGATAACCACCGCGCTTCTTACATTCTACTGCAATTGTTAAAATGTCATCAGTAGCATCACTCTTCGAATCAATATCTTCAGTGATAGATTTAGATTGAATAATATCAGTGATTGGTATTTTCGGACGAGAAGACCCCTTTTGAACGCGACGCAACCACCAAAAGTTTTGTTTAGGGTGAAGTAATCCGCCAAATGGCAAATATGCAACTGTATTGAGAAAATCATGAAAAGTTGCATAGTAAACACTGTTATCTTCATAACAATCGTCAAGATCTTCAATCAAACGAATCTGACCAAATGGCGTACCTTCTTTTGTCATTACATATAAACCTCGCCCAGGATTTGTAGTGAGGACAACCTGGCCACATGCCAAAAAATTTTTTGGTTCATATGCACATGCTGGCACTTTATCAGCGGAGACCTTCCCGAGAAGATGTAGTGCATACAAAACAATTTCCGTAGCCACACAATATTTAATGCCAATTTTCTTGACGTCCTCGTCGCACCGCTTACTTTCTTTCATACTTTTGACCATTGTATTAATACATGTTAAGTATATTTTAAGTTTGACATCTACCTTTTCACTACTATCATGTTTTGCCATTTCTTCCACAAATGATTCCGCTTGTGTTATTTGAACACATCCGTGTTTAATGTATCCACATATCAATTCTGTTGTATCAGTAGCAACAATATAAGGACATTTACTATAACTGATTTTGCTACCATGCCCAATGGCAACTGACAAATCAGGTAAATGAACAAATTCAGACACTTTATTTTCTAAAGTATGATATTCAGCAAGTTTTGCTAACAACAATAACTTGCTTGGCACCATCAATTCGTCCAAACAATTGATAATCTCAAGAACATCACCATAGGGTTGGGATTTCATCAATGTTGCCATGGGGATGCCTTTCAATATACCATAAATCTCCCCATGATATTCTTTGTGTTCCTGCACAGTTTTTGTGTCAAAAATACGGAAAAACCATGATCGCAACCATTCTTTAATTAATGGTCCATCCAACGGTGTATAAAAGTAGCGGATAATTTTCCATGCCTCAATGATATCTTTGAGAGTAATTGTCAACTTTTCGATTTCTGAATATAAATCACTCATCATGAACAAAATCAATCGACAACCATTGCCTATCTTCTCTTCGGTTGTGAGAAAATGTGGAACTGTACCATCATTGATATGTTCTAGCATACATTGAATGCTGATGGCCATTGAAGGCATTCCTCCTTTTTCATCATCGTCAACATTACCAATATGACGCGACATATTAAAATAATTTCCGTAATGCACTTCTTTTGTTTTACCAATGTAAAACTTCTGCATAAATGCATTACGAAGAACAGGCGTTTCATAAATCACTTGTGGCAATGTCTTTTTAGACATTTCGGCTGCCATGACTGCTATTGAAGCAGAAATAATGGGATTCAAAACTAATGGCTCCAACAAACAATATGTTATTCAATTTTTTTCGAGTATTACTAAAAGTATACCATATAGATTATAAAACAAACTATAATTATCATTTTTAACCATTTCATAACATTACCAGTCAAACACATGATTTTGATATATACCCAAATAAAATCCGTTGTTGAAATATATGATGCAAGCTTTATTTTTTGTTCATCATTAACATAAAATGACAAATCAATATATTTGAATTTTGATAGCATAACATCAATTTCTGGATTTAATTTTTTCATTTTATGTAAAACAAACAATTGCCCTGCATTGAATGCTATTTGCATTAATCGGAACAATATAATCTTACCATCTGATTTCTTTATTGGTAAATTATACAATTGCAACAAAAAATGATTTGCCATATCACTAAATTCATTTTTTGTCAATTTGTATTTATTATCCAAACTTATTATTTCATTGTGGAATGCAGTTAGTGTACCTGCTGAATATTTATCGCACGTAATGTCAGTTGGTAGCGCACAAATAATTTTTTCAATATTACCCCATATTTTTTTACCATCAATTTTCACACCTTTTTGTGTAGATTTTTGGACATATATTCCAATGTTAAATATTAAAGTAAATAATAGTCGGATGATATCCATATTGTTACCAAAGGCACAAGTAATCGGTTTCCTAAACAAATGAAATCCACAAAGAATAAATTATTCAATTTTCTTCAAAGGAAAGTAACTGAAGAAAAGTTGAATAGTTAACAACATAATGTTATCAATTTATAATTGCTATTTTATCTAGCAAACTTAAATGCTTTCTGGATTTAATCTTTCTCACAAATATGGCACATTGGTACCTTTCTATGCTCAAAAAGATACACCGATTGAGCTATGTTCAGATAATCCATGTTCAGAAATACCCCTCGAACAGTTGAACATTTTAGAAAAAACTCCTGATGAAATTTTAAAAATCAATAAAACAGATCTCGATAATTTAACAGAAAAGATTTCAAAATTAAATTATGATAAAAAAGGAACACGATTTAATCCTATTAGTGATTCATTCTGGATTATTCGAGGAGATAAAAAAAAATTTTCAGTATATGATAAATGTCATTGTCATAAAGTTAGTTTTCGCAAATTATCAACAATTCGAACATGGTCGTGTCCTTTTTGTGCCAAAATTATTTGTGATACGCAATGTTTTGTTTCACACATACAAGAATTTCATAAAATTGTAAATCAAATAGTTATCCCGCAAATTGGTGGAAAATGGTGTATACTATGTCATAAAATCAGTTACAAAAGAAAAAATGGCACCATTCATTATGAATCAGCAGAAGACCTTTTAAATAAAATAAAATTAAATTGGAAAGAAAAAGATAAAAAGATAGAATGGAAACAAAAAATAAACAAAAGGTGTATGGGGTCATATTCAATTGAAAACACTATTTGTACAGAATGTTCGAATTTCGATAAGAATGAAATTAAGTGTCCTCAACATTTTTTTGCACACAAAGATTGTAAAATATATCCAATCGAACAAATTATTCCGCCATTTCTTGATACTAAAAATATTTCACTATTATATATCAATGCGTTAGATATAGACTTGTATTATTCGCAAGCACATATTGATGCATATAACAGAGGACATATGGAATATCATATTGATACATATAGGGCGAGTTATGCACAATATTTTAAAGAAATTCTTAAACGTGATTATTGTGAACCTATCTACGATAATAAAACAACGTATTATATATATTTGGATTTAATGAACAAGTATTTAGTGGAAATATGGATGTTTGCTATTCTTCGTAATAATAAATTACGTACACCGGATGAAATTAAAAATTTGTCTTTACCTGGAACAATCTTATTAAAAATGGTAAGAAATGATATTATGTTATTTGATTCATCACTTGATGTTACATATTTGCATCGTGACTTGTATCCAATTATTCGCTCATACATGGGCTGGCAATTGTGGGATTTTGAAAAATTATTAACTAAAGTCCATAAGGATGTTATTCGGTATGCACCTTCTATGAGTGCATTACTTTATGTTTTAGGTAATTGGTATAATTGGCAAATTCCATTAAATTAAATCACTGTATTCCTTTATAATATTGATCATTGGAATTATTTGATGACCAACAAATAAATCCAAAGAGGTGCCAATACATTGATTTCTCTTCATTTTAACATTATTAACTTCATCTAACAGATCAGCATATGTGTTATTGGATGCACTGCACAATGGCACACATGTAAATTTTTCAATTATACCAGTTCCATTAATTGCTTTTTTAATAATTTCACAATGTTCCTGTACTAATGTAAAATTAATTTTATAATTTGTTATGTGCTTATTTTTTAAAATTAATTTTTCTAACAAATTGACAGATTCATCTGCTCCATATATATTTCTAATAAAAATTTTTTCAATAGTTTGATTTTTTATTAAACATTCAATATTTTCTGAATTTATTTCCAAATTTAACTCTGTTATGGTATTATTGATTGGAATATATTTCTGAAAAATTTCATTTATTTTTCTATGAAATCCAACTGTATTGTCAGGAGATGCAATAGATAATTTTTTAATGCTTTTATTTTTACCTTCAAATATCATTTTAAGAAAATTAATTATACTGGTGTCAAAATCTATATTATCATAGTGTACATTAATTTCTTTCAATGAAATTGTGCTATTTAATGCATTCAAAAATGTATGATTTATAAAATGATCATCATATTTTATATCATTTTTTTTATTAATAAAAATATGTTCATTGACTGATATACATATTGATTCAATTGTTGTATTCGACATTAAATTTACTAATTCTGACAAACATGGTTTATTAATTCTTATCTCACACAAGGATATGTCCTTAAATATTACATCATAATCTGACACCACTGTTCCATAAACAAGATTATCATTATTAAATTCAACTATCTTAATTTGTTTATTATTTTGCAATATTTGATTTAAAATTTTGCATTCTGCTATAACAAGATTTACTTTAAGGAAATGTATTTTTGTTATTATTTTATTCTGCTGTAAAAATTTATCAAAGGCTTCAAAAAATTTCTTTTCATTATCAATAGAAAATGCTAATTTTTTTTCACAAATAAATTCAGTATCCGTAACAATTGATTTTAAAAATTTGCATCTATCATCAATTGTCATATGGTGAGAAAAAATTAATGTTATATCTTTTATATATTTATCTTCTAGCATACTGATAAATTTATTTTTAAAGAAATCAAATGAATCTAAATTCTTTACATTACAAAATAAGATATTTTTAATCATTTATCATTTATATAAATAATATACAAATGAGATATTATACATTTAGTATTTCATCTTTTTTAATGTTAATAAAAAAATAATTTTTCAGCAAGTTATTAGCAAATAACAATCGCTACACCTTCCTGATAATCTTTTATATAATTATCTTGTCGTATGAACAAATATCCAAAACAACAACTGCATGTTGAACATATAAAAAGTAGTAAAATTAATAAACATATATAGAACCATTTCCGTATACCTTCATAACTACATGTCGTTCCAACAACACCATTAGTATCCGCACAATAAACTTGTTGTAAATTAATATTTTTTTTGTACTCATTAAAACATTCTGTTCGTTGGATCAAATTACCCACACAAGTTGTTTTTTCTGTTCGCATGAACACATCATCATGTATATCAAAATCGGAACCTTTCGCACTCAAAAAGAATTCGGCATTCGTTGAATTGATATATGTATAATTACATAAAATACATTGCGTTGGTATTGTAATGTCATATGTTGAACAACATTTACCAATAATATTTATTGGACTTGGATTTCCATTAAATATTATATCATTGCAATCAATTTCTTTTGTAGTCAAGATACAATCTTCTTTTTTGATATTGTGACTATAAGTTATTTTAGAAACGTATTCATAATGATATTTAATAAGATGCCATTTTTCACCACCAATTTGTATTATAAAATACCAAAGTAATATACCTAATAATATCAAAGGAATTCCATATTTAAGTTTTTTTTTGAGTGGCAATCTATCTGCTATAGAACGCCTTGTTGATAGAAGTTCTGTTTCTTCCATTTTGATTACGGAAAGATAAATACGAAAGGAACCAAAAGATCTTTTCAATTAGTTGCCTATTTCAATTTTTAATAGATCAAAATATTCATTTATTGTTTGAATCATTGGAATTATTCCATGACTTGCATATTGAATCAAATATGTTTTTAAATATTGTTTTTTTATTTTATGAATTTCTTTAATTTCATTATTTAGTTTTCCAAAGTCTTTATCACACTCTACATGTTCAACACATTCAATTTTCCTTAATGCACAACTTTTTTTCATTGCATCAAATAAAATTTTATAAGAATTTTGATCAGGTGCACCTCTTAAAGTTAAATTTGTTATTGTTTCATTTTTTTCAATAATTTCTGCCACTAAAAATTTATTATCAAATCCATGATATTTTTTATTATTTAAAAATAATGTTTCAATTGTTTTATTTTCAATTAAATATTCTACATCTTCAATCATCCCGGGAACACATAAATATAAATCAATAATTGTTTTATTATTAGCAATATAATTTTTAATAAGATCCATCATTTTTCCATCTATTTTATATTTTGAATATAATGATAATCCAGTTATACTTTTATTTTTACTATTACAAAAACATGTTAAGAATTTATATATATTATGAATATCCTTTTCTTTTATGTTTATGTATATATATTTTAATGATTCTGTATTATCAAATACATTTTCCATTTCATCTAAATCAATTATATCATCATCCTTCATTTCTTCAAATAACAAATGAATATTATTCGTTGATTTAATTAGTAATAAGTCAGTAAGTTGCAACATATATGGCGATCTAATTACTAACTTTGCTAAATTACAATTTTTGAATAATTTACCATATTCCAAATCATTTTTTGCTATAAATTCAATTTCTGTGATTTGTTTATTATTTAAAAACAATTGATTAAAACTTTTGTAATGATTAGGTTTTACTTCCAATTTGTACCATTGAATTTTATTTATTATTTTATTATTTGATAAAAAATTATCAAACATTTCAATTATTTCTTTATCAAATACTAATTCTGATTTTCTATTTATATTATCAAAATATATTGATTTTTGCATTGTAATATTATCATCACATTTTGATTTAAATAATTCTCTTAATAATCTCTTTAATTCTTCTTCTCTATGTTTCCATGATAAAATTATTTGTATATGATCAATCTTTTTATTATTTAATGCTATTATAAAATTATTTTCAATATTGTGTTCATCGTGATGTTCCATATAAAATAATTTAATCCGTGATGACATCGCTATATTATAAATTATAATATTATTTTATTAACGTTTTTTAACAATATTATATTCAATTATTTTATAAATAAATTATACTTGCTGAATGTCTTCATTCTTAATTTCAGCAAGTTCAAATCTTTCATACATATTGATTTCTTTTATTTCTTCAAAAAAATTATCTCGAGACAAAACAATATATCCCCATGCTAGACACCATATTGCAAATATGGCCAGTAATATGATTACAATAGATATTATAAGCCATTTATAATCACTTTCATAACTACATTGCATTTTCTGTTGATCTGAAATCGAACAATAAACATTTCGTAACTTAACATTTTTTTTATATTCATTAAGACAATTAGTTCGCTCATCCAAATTACCTGTACATGTTATTGTTTCTATTCGCATAAATACACCCCGTTCTTGACCAAAATCTGATCCTTTCGCGTGAAAATATAATACCATATTTGTTGAATTGGCATATGTGTAATTACATAATAAACATTGTGTAGAATTAACAACATCATATGATGAACAACATTTACCACTTACATTTGATGGACTTGGTGCATTATTCCACATAATATTCATACAATCAGTTTCCTTTATAGAAGTTATACAGTCAGTCTTTTGCAAATTATGTCCGTAATCAACAAAATAAATTTCTTCATAGTGTTGTTTTTCGAGATGCCACTTCTCACTACCAATTTGTACTATAAAATACCAAATTATTGCACTTAATCCAAATAGAATAATCGCACAACCAACTTTTTTCCAAATAGGTAGCTGGCGTGGAGGAGGACCAATAGGAATTATATTATTCAATGTTGTTTCCATTGTTGTTAATAGTTTTATTTATCCAGTAATATTTAACCATTCATTCATTTCAATTTTTTCTGCAATTTTTACCATATATCTCTATTGATCACTTTAACATTCCTTTGTTTTAAAACATCCATATTTTTAATGTTTGATTCACTGGATATGTATAATTTTGATAATGACATTAATGAATCAATACCTTCATCAGTTATAGATGTATTTTTCTGTATTTGAAGACATTCAAGTGTTTTCATATGTTCGATTCCTTTATTTGTTATAATTGTGTTTTTATTTAATACTAATTTTTTAAGATTATTTAAATTTTTTAAACCATCATCAGTAATTGTTTCATTATTTGTTAAATCTAATTCTGTTAAATTTTGAAAATATATTAATAGATCATTGTCTACTACCATATTTTTACTTGTTGATAAGGATGATACATTAAGACAATTTTTTTTAACATTTTCTATAATTGTTTTATTATTGGAATTTGGAAGTAATGGAGAAATATGTGCATCATTATGGATTTCTAATGTCCTAATGTTTTTACATTCCGATAATCCATTAAATGTTATTTGTTTATTACCAATTTTCAATGTATTCAAATCCTTTAAAACCATCAAACTTTTATCACCAATTGTACTTGTTCCAGTTGATAACATTGTTAGTTTTGTTGAATGAATTATTGATTCATCAGTGATGAGTGGTCCACATATTAATGCTTTTAAATTTGTTAATCCCATAATTCCTTTATCTGTTATACATAAATTTTCGGATACGTTCAATACTTTTAAATTTGTTAATGTAATAATTCCATTATCTGTTACCAAGTTATTTTTGTAAAGATTTAAACTGGTTAATGCTGTTAATTGACTTAAACTATCATTAATCATATTATTTCTTTCAAGTGATAAGAATTTTAACTTTTTTAATGTGCTGATGCCATCAAATGTTATAAATTTATTATCATTCAAATATAATTTTTGCAGATTGGTCAATAGTTTTAATGAAGTGTCATGTATACATGGGTTATAACTCAAATGTAACCTTTTTAGATTTGTTAAATTTTGTAAACAATTACCAGTGATCATTACATTAAATGTAATATCAAGACATGTTAATCCAGTCAGTCGTATAATTGATTCATCTGTTATATCATTGTTAACATACAATGACAGGGATTTGATTTTATGGTTATATATTTTAAGTATGTCATCATTTGGTTGCAATAAGTAACCCATATATACTTGAAATTTCTTAAAATTTTTATTTAAATATATTATATGTTCTTGATGATTTATATTTTTTTTAATATAAATTTTTAGGTTTGTTTTGTCTCTAATATTGTTTTTAATATATTTATCAACCTGATTCAGACTTCTCAAATCATCATATCTTAGAAATTTAAATAGAATATAAAATGGACATAAATAAAATCTATTGGCCATTTTTTATAATGGTATATTTGAATATCTTTATGCAATTAATGACTTTTTCAATTTTCTTTGAAATAGATATTATTGGAGAAACTGGGGACATTTTTTAATGATACTCATCGACATCAATGTTAATATACTCGTTGATTATCGCAATCATTGGATTCATTGCATAACTTCCATATTGTAATAAATATTTTTGCGTGTATTCCTTTTTCAGATTTTTAATTTTTTTCAATTTATTTTTCAAACCAATCCATTCTTTAGTATCTGGAACAATCTTGTTTTTATACATTTTTTTTTCTCTATACACAATGCTATCAAGTGTCTTATTATAAGATAATATACGAATTAAATTTTTACATGCATTCTTTCCTGGTACACATTGAAATGATAGTTTTGATATTGTCTGATTGTGTTTTAATGCATTATAAAAATTTTGTTTTAAACCATTTGGTGTGTCAACATATAAAATTAAATGATTTATTGTTTTGTTTGTTAGAATTAATTTTTCCAATAATTCTGTATATTTTAATGAAATTTGTCTCACATATTCCTCATCAAATCCTCCTGATAATTTAACAGTTTCAATACTTTTATTTTTTAATAAACATTCAAGAACAGGTATAATTGCAGATTCACTTGCATATATCCTTTTTAATTTTGTATTCTCACATATGAATTTTTTAAGTGGAAACATATTAGTTTTATCACCAAATATATAATCTGTAACCAATAAATAATATATACTTCTATTATTACTATTTGATAAACATTTACAAAAATCATTTAAAAAATAAAATTTTTCATTACTATAAAAAATAATTTCCATTTTTGTCAATGAAATAGTATTTTTTAATGCTTGTGATAATATATTGTATTGAATTTCGTCATATTTTTCCCATTCGTCAATAAAAATATCAACCGATCCAATTGATTCAATCAATACTAATTCGGATAATTGATTTATATTTGGATTTTTAAGTTCTAAACATTTTAATTTAACATTTCTAACTATTTCACCATAATTTATATTATCATAACATTCAACACAAAATCCATTTATTTGTTCATTATCTAATAACAATTTATTAAATTTATCATAATATCGTTCATTTATATTAATTCCATAAAATCCTATTCCATTTATCATTAAATTATTTTCAAGAAATTTACTAAATTTTTTAATTAGTTCATCATCAAATAATGAAAGTTTTTCATCATAGCAATTGAATATATTAAACATTTTTGAAATGTATTTTCTATCTCCATCATTTTGTATTTCAAATAATTTTTTTAAACATTTTCTTTTAGATAAATTTTTCTTTTCATCATCCGGAAATTCTGTATCGTCTAAAATTAATTCGAGTATTACAATACTATTATCATTTAATGATTCTACTAAATCATTCCCCAATCGAATTACATCTATAGCATCCCAGTCTCCATCCTCATTCACATATTCTATTAAATATATTTGATGGGAACGGTGCTCCATTTATATATTATTATTGGTAATAACATATAAAGGGTTTCCCATCAAATATTATTTCATTTTTTTATAAACCAATATATTCATTTATAATATTAATCATAGGAAGTATCTGGTAGCTTGCAAAGAAATCTAAATATTTCTTTGCAAATTGTTTTTTTAATTCTTTTATGCCATTTAACCTATTTTGTATACATAACCAATATATATTGTTCTCCTTCCTATTTTTTTCAAATTTATATTCGCATATTATATTTTCAAGTGTTTTGTTTTTGTGCAATACTTCCATTAAAATCTTACATCCTTTTTTATTCGGAATCCTATTGAATGTTAAATTTGTTATTGTTTTATTATACTTGAATGCATTATAAACTTTTTTGGAAAACCCTTGTACATTACCAACACACACAGTCAATTGATTAATTGTTTTGTTGGTTAATATTAATTTTTCCAATAAATTTTGTAATGTAAATGAACATTCAGTGCGATTTAAATTTCCTTCTAATTTTACAATTTCTATTGATTTATTTTCTATCAAACATTCAATGGCTGGTAAAATATTAGTTCCAATATGAATTTCTTTTAATGTCATGCTATTACATATCATTTTTTCAAATGGAAATGTCACCACAAGATTGAAGTTATCATTTTCAATAATGGTAACCAATTGTTTAAGACTTTTATTTTGACTTTCACACAAACATTTGCAAATCTCATTTATTTTAATTGCCATGCCGTCTTTATTACTGTATATTCCGGTGTAATCTATTGTTATGGATGTTAATGAAGTAGTGTTAGCAAATGCTATTTTTAATTCATCATTGCACGATATGTTGTCATAGCAACTTACATTCAAAGCAATGAATTGGATTGATTCCATTAATAAAAATTTACAAATGTCTTTATTCTTAAGTGATATCTTTCCATTCTCACAAAATACAACAATATCTTCATCCATTTGCATAAAACAACTTAAATTGTATTGATATTATCCAAATAATAATATTTCATCTTTTTTTAAAAAAATGAAAATATAACATCATATGACTAAATTATATATCAAAATGGAGTATAAATGACCAATTGTGTATTGGATAATATACAATATATATTAGAGTCGCTTGATAGTGGATTTTCATTTGATACAAAAGGATTTCAAACTGATTTTATTAATGCATTGAACAATGATAATATTACATCAATAACTTGTAACATTTATTTTAAGTATTATATTGACTTATTTAATGCATTATCAAATATTTATTGTGAACCAGATAAAACAGTTAATAAATCATTACGTTTGGTCAATTGTGGTAAAGATCTAAAAATGATATTATATGCTGAACAAATAGATCACTTAAATACTTTCTTAAAACAAAATCAAATGATAAACTCTATTGATTTATCATTTATAATAACCGAATGTTATGAAAAATTAAATGATTTATTTTTAAATAATAAACAGATAACGAAAGTTAATATACAAATAAAGCAAATTCCATTTATATCAATTTTTAACAATGTGATATTGGAATCTTTGTGTATTACATTTATGGATAAACCAAATAATGATATTATACTCTTACTAACAAATGAAAATATCAAATCATTAGAATTGTGTATAGGTATAAATAGTAAAACAAAAAGATCTTCGTCAGAAAATGATATGTTGATAAATGCATTTACATTAACAAAATCATTAAAAAAATTATACTTTTTTTGCGGTGATTTACCATCGAGTCATGAACATTTACCATCAAATTGTTTTTTTAAAAGTAAAAATAAAAGTGTTAATGTATTAAAAATTAATTTCAAAACACGTGCGGATATATCTTATCTTATTGATACAACTGTTACAAATTTTATATCATGTAACAACTCGCTACTTGACATTAATGCAGATTTTTATAATTTGGAAATACTTGATGGTCTCAGTAAAAATAATTCTGTTTTAAAATTAAATTTAATGCAGTATTGTAAATGTGATGAATTATCTGATACATATATATCATTATTAGAAAAATTAATTATTAATAATGAATCAATCACAAGTCTTTCAATAAATGAAAATATTCATAAGAGTACCTATAAACTATTTGCAAATAATAATACAATAAATCATTTGAATTTTTATTATATTCCCTCATTTTTTAATAATAAAATTTTATTGGATGCAATCACAACAAAAAACATGTTGGAAAATATTACTTATACAAATAATTGTCAACGTTTAAAAAAACAAAAATCTGAAGATCTAACCTATCGGCCATCTGTATCTATAGATAATTTTGTAAATACTGAAGTTGCAACACGAATGAAACAAAAATTAGAATACAATAAACATTTCAAAAAACAAATTATCAATGACCACCTACTTGAAATTGTTGGATATGGTGTAAAACCATTGATTGATATAGTGTTCTCATATTACAGATCATCAAATTAAACCAACATATCCATTAATAATACCAATCATTGGAATTATTTGGTAGCCTGCAAATAAATCTAAATAGGTTCTCGTATATTGGATTTTCTTCTTTTTGGTGTTATCAATTTCCTCTGAAATTAATCTTTGTATTCGATCATTCGAACATACAAATTTTTCAATTGTTTCATTCTTTTGAATTGCTTTTTGTAACATTTCACATTGTTTTTGTGTTGGTATAAATATCAATTTTAAATTTATTATTGTTCTATTTGTTAAAATTAACTTTTCAAATGATCTAAAAAATTTATCTACCATCATTGATTTTGGTTCAGTAACTATTATTTCAGTAAATGGAACATCTTGAAAAATTGTGTTGTAGTTGAATCTATTTGATCCATATAGTTCGACACTTTTAATTTGTTTATTATTTTTAAATAACTGATTGAATTTTTTACAAACATCATGATCCATTTTAAGATAATTCCATTTTATTTTTGTTATTATTTTGTTTCGTTGTAAAAATTCATCAAAAATAATTATAAAGTTATTGTCTAACTTATAAATACTATCTGGCAATGTTATCATTTTTTCAATATTGGTTTCACTGTATATAGTTGATACAAGTTTTAATATATTACCTATTTCATACCATTCGCTTGTATACATAATATCTAATTCTATCTCTTTAATATCTTTATTATTTAACATATTGACAAAATTATTTTTAATATCATTAGGATAGGTAGATGAATTTTTATCAAAATATAATCTCCCGCTTGCCATTTGGATACTTATTAATATGTAAACACTATTTGCATATTAATAATTCATTTTTTTATAAACCAACATATCCATTAATAATATCAATCAATGGTAATATTTGATAGCCTGCAAATAAATCCAAATAATAACGAGTACGTTGCTGTTTCATTTTTTTGATATTTTCAACTTCATCTAACAAATCATTCCACGCTCCTGGTATTCTTTTTTTATTTGTTGAATTTTTCTTGCATTGTATTTTTTCGATTGTCCCATTTATTTTAATTGCATCGATTAATATTTTACATTGATTTTCATTTGGTATAGTTGTAAAATGTAAGCATATTAATTTCCTGTTTGTTAAAATTAACTTTTCTATTGATTTTATTAATTTAAAACCAAACTTTCTATTTCTTATATCTAATTCTTCAATATTATCATTATTATATAAGTACTCATTGGTTTTGTCAGAACCTAAACATAAATGTAATTTTTTAACGCTTCGATTTTTACTTTTAAAAAAACATTTAAGAAAAATTTTTCCCCCAATCACATCTTCTACGGAACCATTGTGCATATCTACTGTAAAAGATGTTAATGAATTTGTATTACTGAATGCATTTTGAATTTCTTTCTCATTTAATATAATTTTAGGTTTTTCAATCTCATACATATTCTGTATTTTTTCTTTTAACATCATATCAATTGATTTTATTGTTGGTATTAATAATAATTTTGATATTTGTGATACACATGATGATTTAATAAATAATTTTTGTAACGAAACATCTTTAAAAATTATATCATATGGCAATTTTGAATCTATTAAATCAATTTTTGTTATCTGCTTATTATTTATCAATAATTGATTAAATCTTTTTTGACATCTCAATTGACTTATTGGATCTTTTTTATATACTTCTCCTGGCATTTCTTGTGATAATGTAAATTCATTAAATATAATTTTTTTAATCATTTGGTTTTGTTTTAAAAAATTATCAAATATTTCAACATGACCATATTGAAAATCGGCTAATGTAACCATTAATGTTTTTTCGCGAGATACATTTAAATTGGATATATCAAATAAAACTTCTATCCATTCCTCATTAATCAATCCATCAAATGGAAAATTTATTATTATTTTACTAATATCTTCATTTTCTAACATTTTCTTTAGTTGATTTCTATTTTCATAAAATAATTCAGTTCTTTGTTCATGATAAATAAAAATATTATTGTAATCCATTTTATCTTCTTAGTGGTATATAAAATGGTTTTTAGATATTAATATTTCATTTTTTTATAAGCCAACATATTCATTAATAATACCAATCACTGCAAGTATTTGATATCCAGCAAACAAATCCAAATAGGTTCGTGTATGTTGAACTTTTGATTTTCTAATGTTATCGACTGTATTCAAAATACTTTTATAGGTTTTATTATATTTTGGATTAGACCAACATTTTATTTTTTCTATTGTTCCATTCTTTAAAATTGCATTTTTTAACATTTTATATTGATTACTAGTTAATTTACGTTGTATTTCTAAATCAGTAATCTTTCTATTTATTGTAATAAATCTTTCTATCAATCCAAAAGATTTATTTGTCATTTTTGAATAAGAATCTGCAATACATAATTTTTCAATTGTTTTATTTTGCACTAAATATTCAAAATCATTGTCATCAACTTTTTCTAAAGTCAATTCTGTTATTGTCTCATTATTTATCATATATTTTTTAAATATCTTTTTCATTTCTGGAAAAATATTTTGACATTCAAAAGTCATTGACTTAACACTTTTATTTTTACTTTCAAAAAAACATTCAAGAAATTTATTTATATTTTGTTGTATTTCCATCATTTTATTATAATTTTCCTTGTTTAAAGAACTAACTTCATAATATTGCAAAGTATTTATATCAAGATTTATAAGTGTAGTCAATATATTTATATTTGTTAATGATTTTGTTTCCTCTAATGCTTTTTGAAATTCAATAATGTGCAATTCTTTAGCTATTATACCATTTGGAAATATAATACTGATGTCCTTAATTGAAGGAATCAATATTATTTTAAGCAATTTAACTAATTTTTGTTCATGAATTATCATTTTGTCTAACATTATATCCTCTACAATTGTATGATAGTCAAAAATTTCTCCTGCGTGACCATCTATTTCAATTATTTTAATTTGTTCATTATTTTTTAATAATTGATTAAATTTTTTACAAACTTTTAAATCTATTATAGCATCAACTAATACAATTGTTATTTTTGCTATTATTTTATTGCGATTTAAAAAATCACTAAAAATATCTATAAATTTTTTGTGTAATTCTTCTTGTATACTGTCATCATACAATTGTAATATTATTGTTTTTTTAGTATGAAATTCATTGTATACAGTTGATATTGTTGATAATATATTATAAATTTCATTCCAATCCATTCGACCAAATGCTATTTCTATCTCACACATGTTTTTATCATGTAACATATTAATAAATTCATTTTTAATAGAAAATCTATATTTAATATCAAAGCATATAAAACCATACTCCATTTTGAATGATTATTAATATATAAATTACTTTTTAGATATTAACATTTCATTTTTTCCATTTAAAAAATTTGAATAATAGAATATGTTGAACAATTCATTAATAGTTGTATTATTTATGCTTGTACTATTATTTTTATAAAATAATAACAATATAATGGAACAACGGTTACAACAGCGGTTACAAGATTTCTTGTTGAACAAGTTTGGTTTCAAATATGAACCAGATTATAGTATACGCGATGATCCACCAGAACAAAAATTCAATCCGGAAAAAAAACACAAATTTCATTATATTAATAATGCTGAATATTACGGATGTCCTTTCTGTGGTACTTTTTTCGATCAAATACTTAAATTATTTAATCATATGAAAGTTTGTTATAATCAACATCCGACATTATGTGTTCCTGTACGAGCAATTGGTGGATGGTATTGTCAATTGTGTCATAAGATTGTTATATCTGGTATGAAAATGAAAGCTGATCATGAGTGGTGGCGAGAATCAAATGTTGCTGAAAAGTTATTTCAACGTATTAATAATTATCTCGATTATTATGATTTTTATCCTCATTTCAAAACTGTTTCATATCGTTATTCGCCATGTGATAAATGTATGCCATTTGTTAAACAAGTTTTAGATGGCAAATTCAATTTTGAATGCAAATTTATTCCAAAATGTGATAATGATAATTACGTTCTGGATGATCCTAATAGAATAGTAACACCGGATGTTATAGTTCCACGATATACTTATTTATCTATTGGTAGCATGGGATTTTTATACAAATTTTTTGAACCGGATGACATTGAATTGTTAAATGAACATATAGAAGAAGTTTTTCCTATTCTTTGTCGAATCAACATGTACCAAATTAATTATGATGATAATGATATCAACCATATTCGTTATCTTGCATGGAATTGTCGATTCGGACTTCCTCTTTATGTTGACTATGATGAAGAATTTGATCATAGTCAATATATTCCGTGGGGACGCCGATTAAATCCTCCAACATCCAACAAACGTGATCCGACATGTTTGTATGGTTCTCGTCTTTTGGTACGAATTGAAAAAGAACTTGTCAAACGTAAAACGGATCAGATCAATGCAATTAGTCATTCCGATTTACCGTCTGTATTATGTAATATTATACAAGGTTATGCTGGAGGAACTAATCATCCAGATTGTATATATCATATTGCAACAATGTTACGCTCCATTCATAAAGAAATCAATGAACACTTCGATGAAGCAAAGGCAATATGTGATCAATTAAGGCTAGCGTTATGCTGGAGGAACTAATCATCCAGATTGTATATATCATATTGCAACAATGTTACGCTCCATTCATAAAGAAATCAATGAACACTTCGATAAAGCAAAGGCAATATGTAACCAATGAAGGCTAGCCAAAGAATACTTCTGATATAACATGATTGTATTTTTATCTATTTAATATTCAAACCAACATACTCATCTATAATACTAATCATTGGTAATATTTGATAGCTTGCAAATAAATCCAAATATTTTAGTATATGTTGTCTTTTCAATTTCTTAATATCCTCAACTTCTTTTAATAAATTTTTCCATTCATTATTTATTTCACCGTATAAAGCACTTAATTTTTCAATTGTTCCATTTTTTTTAATTGCTCTGATTAATATTTTACATTGTCTTACATTTGGAATATTCCCTATTTCTAATTTTATTATTTTTTTATTCTCTAAAATTAAATTTTCTAATGATTTTATTGTATCATCATACATTTTATCATTAAAAATTTTTAATTCCTCAATTGTATCATTTTTATTCAAAAAATCATAATTACTAATTGAATCACTTATCGAAAATGTTTTAATATTTTTATTTTGTTGAATATATTCCATAATTTCTTCATGTAATTTTTTTTTACTAAATTTTTTTTCTAGATGAATACTAAAATTTTTGACACTTTGGTTTTTACTTTTTAAAAAAGATACAATTATTTTATTAAATTTTCTATTTTTATTTTCAAAAGAATTATCAATATAAATGTCTGTTAATGATTTTGTATTACGAAATGCATTTTGAAGTTGTTTATTATAATATCTTTCATCAAATTCATTACAATCTAAATGAATATTTAATGATTCTATCAATGGAAATAATAATATTTTTGACATTTCAATAGAATTTGGTGAATAAACCTTTAATTTTTGTAATGGTATATTTTCTAATATTGTTTCATATGATAATTTTATGTTATCAATAAATTCTAATTCTACAATATGATTATTATTTATTAATAATTTGTTAAATCTTTCACTACAATTTAAATCCATTTCAACACAACGCAATGCTATTTTTATTATCATTTTATGTTGTTTCAAAAAATCATCAAGTGTTTCAATTATTTCATAACTAATAATATCATTATAGCCATATAAATTTATTGATTTTTTAATATTATGATTTTCGCACAAAATTGTTACATTGAAAAAATCTTTTATTACCTTTATATCAGGATCTAAACTTATATGTATTTCAATAATATTTTTATTCTCTAATGCACTAATAAATTTATCTTTTTCTAATAAATCACAATAATTCATTTATATTATAATTTTGTTATTTGTTATTTAATATTTTATAGTGTATATGTATCAATTTTTTTAACTCATACGAAATATTAATGTAACCACTTTTTTTATTCATTATATTTATTACTTTTGAATATTTAAATAATTCATTTTTTTAATAAATATATTCAATAATTAAATTAATAATATTTATATCTCCATAATTATTGAAACTAGTCGATAACATATTATCTTTACTATCTATCATTTTTATAATTATTTTTCTACTCTTATATATTTTCCATCTTTTTTGTATTATTATTACTTTTTTATTATAATTTGGTGTCTCTATAATTCCAAATCTTTCTGTATTTATTTTATGGACATACATGTATTGATTATTAGAACATTGTAATGTTTGGAGGGAAACCGGAAAATTTATTGGCAATTCTTTTATTTGATTATCGCAACAATATAATTCATGGATGAAAGCTGGAAATTTTTTTGGCAATTCTTTTATTTGATTAACAGAACAATATAATGTTTGGAGGTAAACTGGCAAATTTATCGGTAATTCTTTGATATTATTATTAGAACAATATAATGTTTGAAGATTGACCGGTAAATTTGATGGTAATTCTTCGATTTTATTACTAGAACAATATAATTTTTGAAGGGAAGTTGGCAAATTTGTTGGCAATTCTTTGATTTCATTATTAGAACAATCTAATGTTTGGAGTGAATCTGGCAAATTTATTGGTAATTCTTTTATTTGATTATTAGAACAATATAATGTTTGGAGGGAAGATGGCAAATTTATTGGCAATTCTTTAATTTGATTATCGGAACAATATAATCTTCTCAGGGAAGCTGGCAAATTTATTGGCAATTCTTTTATTTGATTTCTAGAACAATGTAATATTTGGAGCGAAGTTGGGAGTCCATGACTTAAATTTATTGACAATTCTTTTAATTTTAAATCTGATAAATTCAACTCTGTTGATTTATTATATATATATTCTTTTATCCTTTGTTTAGCTTTCTCCATTTTTTTTGGATAATATTATTGTTATTATAATATTGTAATATAATTTGTTTGTGTTTCAACTTTTCTCATTGACGAAACAATTTCCAAACCAACATATCCATCAATAATATTAATCATTGGCAATATTTGATATCCTGCAAATAAGTCCAAATATGTCCGTGCATATTGTTTTTTTAATTTTTTAACATTTTCGACTTCATTCAATAGATCCTTCCACCTATCATTAATCATACCATTAATCGCAGTCAATTTCTCAATTGTTCCATTTTTCTTAATTGCCTCCATCAATATTTTACAGTCATCTTCATTTGGTATATCTAATCTTAAATCAGTTATTTTTCTATTCACCAATATTAATTTTTCAATTGATTTTATCACATTACCACCAAAATATGGGCCTGACAAGCTTAACTTTTCAATTGTGTTATTTTTATTTAAAAATCCATAATTATTAATTGATTTGGCTGATATTGAAAAATTTGTTATGTGTTTGCTATGTGTAATATATTTCTTAATTTCCTTATTTAGTTTTTTAAAAAATATATTACCCAAATTAATATATAACCCTTTAACACTTTTATTTTTACTTTTTAACAAACAACCAATAAATTCTTCAGCTATTGCAACATTATTATAAAATCTAAAGCGTGTACTGATATCTAAATCAATACTTGTTAGTGATTTTGTATTATTAAATGCATTTATAAGTTGCTTACTATCAAAATTTTCCCGGCACATTTCTTCATCTAATATGATTTCTATTGATTGTATTAATGGTAACATTAATAATTGTGGAAGTTGTAATATTTTTGGTGATTCAATTATTACCTCTTTTAATGGTATATTTTTAAAAACTATTTCGAAAGGCATTGAACATCTCTCATAAAATTCTAACTTTATAATATGCTTATTATTTATTAATAATTGATTAAATCTTTTACTACATTTTAAATTCCATTCAGCTAGGTTCCATTTTATTTTTGTTATCATTTTATTTCTTTTCAAAAAATCATCAAGTATTTCAATAAATTCATAATTACTTTCTTCCATATCTCCATATAACTCAATTGTTTTTGTAATATCATTAATTGGAATTGTTACATCAAAATAATATTTTAACATTTCTTTGTGAAGTGATTGTTTCCAAAATATTAAATTGACAGACACATTAATAATATCTTTGTTCTGTAACATACTAATGAAATCATCTTTAGCTCCAACATATAGATCATTATATGTCATTTAGTTCGTAATGATATGTATACAATATTTTATGATGTTTGTATATCAATTTTTAATTATTTGTATGTACTATTTTTAAATTAAAAATCAATCAGTTAACCAAGGCCCGGATTATTTGATATCTAAACCAACATATTCAATGATAATATTAATCATTGGGCAATATTTGAGTGAAAAAATTGAATCAGTAAGTTACTGCAAACTCCATTATAAACACCTATAGAATATAATTTTCATCGAGAATTGCTAAAGTTCATAACAATTACAATGTATGTGGCTGTGCTATTTGCTCTCTTTGTAGTACCAGCCATAATATTCTTTCGAACCAAAACAAAGAAAAATCCTGAATTTACTTATGTGAAGACAATTGGTGCAATAAATTATTTCATGACACCCGATGGTTCAAAAATGAAAACAGTTGAAATCTTGCTCAAAGAATTTCCAAAATTTAAACCAGGAGAAATTCTTTTGTCAAATGATCGATTCACAAGGATCAAGGGGCGCATTGCATCTATTGATGCAATTGTAAAAACAATAGACAAGCCTGATGCAGTAGATAAACGTCCTTTGGCTCCACCAGCCATACAATCAATTGTAGATGAGACTAAAGAAATGTACATTACTGAAGTTTTGCCGAAAATCGATACATATGATGTTAAATGGATTTACAACATCATTGACGAAAAAAGTGAAATGGAGCGCTTTGTCTTCAAAAATGATCGTTTCATTATCATTTTGAATATGAATTGGAATCATGGTGATGATAAAAATAATCTGTATATGCTTGCCATTCCGCGAGACAAAACATTGCGTAGCATTCGTGATCTCAATGCAACTCATGTTGATTTGCTTGAGGATATGGTTGCTACTGCAAAGACAATCATTACAGAAAAGTTTGAGATGCCACCAGACCATTTTCGAATGTTCTTCCACTACCATCCATCAACATGGATGCTGCATATGCATATTAATTCTGTAAATTCACAAAAATACAATGCGTCAATCAATAATTGTCATTTGGCTAGCAGTGTAATTTCAAACATTAAAGCAATGTCTAGTTATTATCAATTAGCAACACTCCAGATCGTTAAATCTGCACGGCATTCACTTCGTTAACCTCGTTGCACTCGGCGATCTATGATCGCCGAGTGCAACGAGATTTACGAAGTGAATGCCAAACCAACATATTCATTAATAATGTTGATCATTGGGATTATTTGATATCCTGCAAATAAATCCAAATAAGTTCGCACATATTGCTTTTTTAATTTTTTGATGTTATCAACTTCAGCAAAAATATCCTTATAATAATTCTGATGGACATCTAGCTCAATATTTTCAATTGTTCCATTTTTTTTAATTGCTTCTAACAACATTTTATCATCATCATAAATTGGTGCAAATGGTATTTTTAAATCAGTTATTTTTCTATTTGTCAAAATTAATTTTTCTATTGATTTTATTACATTCCTATTAGTATTTTGAGCGTCAATGTGTAATTCTTCAATATTGCTATTTTTATTTAAAAAACCATAGTTATTAATAGATTTAATTGATATTTTTAATTTTATTATATTTTTGTTTTGTGTTATATATTTTTTTATGTTTTTACATATTTTCTTACTGAGCTTATCATACAAATAAAGATATAATTCCTTGACACTTTGATTATTACTTTTAATTAAACATTCAATAAAATCATTAAATGTTTTTACATCATCACCTTCTTCACGATCACCATCATTTATATGTATTTTTGTCAATGATTTTGTGTTGGTAAATGCATTTAAAAGTTCTTTACTACCAAATTTTTGTTCATACATAACCATATCTCTAATTTTAATACTTACAGACTGTATTGATGGGAATAATAATAATTTTGGTAATTCTAATAAATATGGTGAATCAATTATTACTTCTTGTAATGCTACATTTTGGAAAACTGTGTCGTATGTCATTTTCGGTGAGTTATTGAATTCCACTGCTATAATTTGCTTATTATTTATTAATAATTGATTAAATCTTTTAGTGCAATCTGATTCCATTTCAAAATCATTCCATTTTATTTTTGTTATCATCTTATTTCTTTTTAAGAAATCATCAAATATTTCAATGAATTGATAATTACTTGAAATCATCACATCTCCATTCAACACTATTGTTTTAGTATTATTGGTACGTGAAGTTGATACATCAAAATAATCTTTTAATATGTCTGTTCTTAACTTTGTATTAAAGTATCTCAAATTTACAGGTACATCAATAACATCATTATTTTGTAACATAGTAATAAAATCATCCTTTGATTCAAGATATTCTCTATGATATTTCATTTATCTAATGTTGTGAATGGAACATTTAATTATACAATATTTTATGATGTATGTATATCAATTTTTTTTCCAGTTAGGCATTCAATTTAAACCAACATATTCATTTATAATATTAATCATTGGGATTATTTGATGGCCTGCAAATAAATCCAGATAGGTTCCTGTATATTGGATTTTTAATTTTTTGATATTATTAACTTCACTCAATAGATTATTCCATTCATCATGGGTTTTATCAGAATCACATTCTATTTTTTCAATTGTACCCGAAGGCTGTGCCTTGTCGTGCATGACAAGCGTTCCATTTTTTTTAATTGCTTCCATTAATATTTTACAGTGATTTTCATTTGGTAAGTTCATAAAATGTAGGCATGCTATTGTTTTATTCGTTAAAATTAATTTTTCTATTGATTTTATCATAATATCATCAATGAATAATTCATCAGTATCATTTATTATGCTCAATTCTTCAATACTATCATTTTGACATAAATATTGACAATCATTAATATACTTCGTTGTACATGCAAATTTTGTTATTATCTTATTATTTGATATATAATCTTTTAATTTATTATGTGTTTCGTCTGTTAAAAAAAATCCACGTTCATCAATACACAATTCTTTTACACTATTATTCTTACTTTTTATAAAACACATAATAAATTTATTTATTGTTGATGTATCTATATCATAATCATCACCACCATCGTCTCTTCCTATACCATAAAATTGATTTATTTTAATACTTTTTAATGAATTTGTATTTGAAAAGGCATATTTGAGATGTCCAAAATCTTTATAATCTATAGTCACATCAACTGTAATTTTTAATGATTTTATCAATGGCATTAATAGTAATTTTGGTAATTCTGCTATATATACTGATTCAATTGTTAATTCTTGTAATGAAACATTTTGAAAAATTATAGAGTTTGTTTCATTGGTTTTTAGTTTTTTGATATGTTCATTATTTATTAATAATTGATTAAATCTTTTACAACAATCAAAATTCATTCGAATTCGAATCCATTCTATACCAGTTACTATCTGATTCCTTTTTAAAAAATTATCAAACATTCCGATAAATTCACAATCGATTTCTGTGAATCTCTCTATTATTATTGTTTTTTCAACCTGATTTGATATATATGAACTTGAAACATTAAATAATGCTTCAACTAATTCCTTATCATATGGATAAAAATGTGAAATTTTTATTGTATTAACATCACTTTTTAACATGTTAAGGCAATCTTTTTGAATACTATCTATGGTCACATATTCGTTGACCCATTGATTACCATCTCCAAAAATATCATTGTAAAGATTGCTTGCATTTAATATATTTTCCATCATTTACTAATTATAATAATTATTTTATATGATATTGTATTATGATGTTTACATATCAACTTTTCATAGAAATATTTAATATAAATTTAACTACTTGACATTTAAACCAACATAATCATTAATAATATTGATCACGGGGATTATCTGATAACCTGCAAATAAATCCAAATAAGTTCGACAATATTGTTTTTTTAATTTTTTGATGTTATTAACTGCATTCATAAGAATGTCCCATTCCTTATGTGTTGTTTTATGTTTTTCCCACTCTTCTTTTACACCATATTCAGCATCTATTTTTTCAATTGTTTGATTTTTTTTAATTGCTTCTATCCAGTTTTTACATTCTTCTCCATTTGGTATCCTGGGTATTTTTAATTTTATTATTTTTTTATTCACCGAAATTAATTTTTCTATTGATTTTATAAAATTAGTTTCGCATTTTGGACCTAATATTGTTAATTCTTCAATACAATCATTTTTACACAAATATTCAATATCCTTAATATAACGACATATATATTCAAGTTTAGTTATTGTCTTATTTTTGGATATATATTCTCTTACCTTATTACCCAATTCAAATTCGAATTCATAACCTACACAAAGAAATAGTTTTTTGAGACTTTGATTTTTACTTTCTAAAAAACATTTCATAAATTTTAATATTACATCTAAATCTAAATAATTATATTCCATATTGTCTGTTTCATCTATTCCAATATATGTTAATGAATTTGTATTGGACAAAGCATGTTTAAGTGTTTCAAAATCAAAATCAACCTCAGACTCATTTAATGTAATTTTTATTGATTTTATTAATGGCGACAATAGTAATTCTGATAAATAGGTTAAATTAGGTGATCGAATTGTTAATTCTTTCAATGACACATTTTTTAAAATTACATCATATAGTGACGATGAATGAATGTCCTTGATTTTTAACTTCGTGATATTTTTATTGTTTAATAATAACTGATTAAATCTTTTACAACAATCTGAATCCATTTTATTACAAATCCAATCTATCGCTGTTATTATTTTATTTCGTTGCAAAAAATCATCAAGCATTTCAATAAACTCGTAACTGAATTCTTTAAACCACCCAACACCTATTTCTTTTTCAATTTGATCAACTGAATATTTAGTTGATACACTGAACATAGCCTTAAATTTTTCTTGCTCATATTTTTTATATGTTTTATGATTAAAAAATATAGATATCCTTTTAATGTCACTTTCTAATAGATTTTTTAAATCTTTTTTAATCTGTGTAATATCTCCGGAGGGAACAATACACGAATTTAGATGTGATTTGTTATCAGTCATTTACTAAATATTTATTATATATGATATTATATGGTGTGCATATATCAATTTTTCCAATCAGCTTTGACTACTGCATGATTCAACTCGAATAAAAGACTATCAGACGACTACTTATTTATTTCGTTACATGTATTACTTTTCGAAATTTATATTTTTGTAATATCTTCATGTATCAACTTTTTGAATTGGTGAAGTAAATTTCAAACCGACATATTCATTTATAATATTAATCATTGGAATTATTTGATAACCTGCAAATAAATCCAAATAAGTTCGGACATATTGTTTCTTTAATTTTTTGATGTTCTCAACTTCATTTAATAAAGCATTAATATAATCATCTTTCTCTCTGTTAACACATAATTTTTCAATTGTGCCATTTATCTTAATTGCCTCTATTAACATTTTTCGATCTTCTTCTTTTAGTGCATATTCTATTGTTAAATCTGTTATTTTTCTATTCATTAGAATTAATTTTTCTATTGATTTCACTGCAAAACTATCATAATTGCAATCACGAATACATAATTCTTCAATCGTGTCATTTTCGATCAAAAAATCATAATTGTTAACAGAAGGAATTAGCAGTGATAATTTTGTTATGTGTTTGTTTTGTGCTATAAATTTTTTAATGTCAGCATCAATTGTTTTATCGTATACAGCACGATCTTCCAAATACATATTTAATTGCTTTACTGTTTTGTTCTTGCTGTTACAAAAACATCTTATAAAATTGTTAATTATTGTTAAGTCACCATAACCATATCGTTGACAATCTTCAGTATATATATTAACACTTGTCAATGAATTTGTATTATTAAATGCATTTAGGAGTTGTTCACTATTAAATTTATCTTCATAACAGAATGTTTCATCACTCAATTTAATTTTTAATGCTTGTATTGATGACATTGTTAGTAATTTCGGTAATTCCATTATATTTGATATTCTAATTTCTAATTCTTGTAATAAAACATTTTGAATAATTGTTTCATATGACTCGATGTATGGACCAGAACCAAAACTAATCTTTGTAATCTGTTTATTATTTATTAATAATTGATTAATTCTTTTGCAACAATCTAAATTTAACTTTCTTACTGACCATTCTATCTTTGTTACTATTTGATTCCTTTTTAAAAAATCATCAAACATCTCAATAAATTCACAATTAACTGACGATATGTTATCTTCAAGCCTTATTGTTTTTTCAACATATTCAACTGTACCCAAAAGCATATCGGTCTTGTCGTCTAGAACAATTATACCAGAAGACTGTGCTTTGCCACATATGGTATATGGTGTTGACACACTAAAAAGTGCTTGTGTTAATTCTTTATCATAATCTTTACCATAATAAAAATTTATACCTATTGTATTAATATTATTGTTTTCCATCATATTAATAAAATCTTTTTTAATATTATCAACTGTCGTATTTATATGATTTTTATTTAGATATAATGTATTTTTTTCCATTTATTTGGTATTGTTAATTGTATAATATTGTATTGTGTGAATATATCAATTTTTCAATTAATGAAATTAACGGAATTAACCATATTTCGGGTAATTAAAGATTGTCACTCGACCATCTAATAAATTGGTCAGCTGTAGGCCTTTAATTGCCCGGGCGGTCCCCGATTAATATTCTTTTTCCCAATCACTTGTGTTACTGGAGAATCATGGAAAGATCCAATTGTATATTCCCATGATTCTCCAGTATCACAAGTGATAGATCTTAAGCATGAAAAATATTAAATGATGTCATGTAATGGATTGATGTGGAACCATTATCTCCGGTTAATATTCTTTTTCAAGGAAAAAGAGATATTAATTGCCGGAAAATTACAATTTATTGATTTTATGCTTTGATACAATCACTAATACATCCTAATGTTGCATTGCTTCGCTAGGGCCAATAAATGAATGTCACCTAACCATCTCATCTTTTGGTCAACTGTAAGCCTTTAATTACCAGAGCATTCCCACATGATATATATCATATCACTAAAATTTGATGTATCATAAAATTGTTCAAAAAAAATGAATAAATAAATTATTAAATAATATACTACCATATTATTTAATTATTTATATGGGATCCAGACAAAGTGAAATGAATCAAAATCATCCCCATGCTACCCAAATAAAACCAGAAGAAGATTATACCCTTAAAAGAAAATTAGATGCAGAACAATTAGAAAAAGAAAAAGATGCAAAAAGAATAAAATATGATCAATATAAAAAGGATTTTCTAAAAAAAAATGCATATCTACGATGTGATGAATGTGACTCAACAATATATAATGATGAACAGAATATAGTTTTGTTTCGGAACGAATCTTTAAATTCAAAAAAATCTGATATAATTTATTGTAAAAAATGTGCAAA